>Ga0172382_10000540_pt1 | contig 71493 bp, 70 predicted proteins | sample Leawel138RmetaG_FD_122245 | JGI IMG/M metagenome (GOLD analysis project Ga0172382, IMG submission 122245) | Leachate microbial communities from a municipal landfill in Southern Ontario, Canada - Leachate well 138R metaG | ecosystem: Engineered > Solid waste > Landfill > Unclassified | place...
ACGACACGTTCCGGACTCGATCGCCACGCTCAGACAGATGCTGGCCGCACGGATCGCTCGAGTACTGCCACGCTGTCCGTGCTGCGGGAGGGCTAGGCGGAATTTGTGACACAGTCAAACTAGATCGGCCAATCGAAAAGCCGGACACCTTCACCGGCCTGGGGCAGCACCCATTCTTGAAGGTGTGCTATTGAAGGAGCGCAAATTGCTATCAGCTATTCAAGCAAAGCTGCAATGGATAGAGAACGATTTGTCTGGCCTCGCCGCACCTGAAGGCATCACGTTAGACGCCGTTCGGGACAGCATTGAAAAAATACAACGGAATATCTTGCGCGAGTTGTTTGATCGCCTGAGCGATGGCGACTCAGAAGCCGTGCTCGTAATCCCCTCTGGCTTCGAACACGCATCCAAAGCATTCCTGGACAAGTGCAATCAGCTTGGCCCAGGTGGGCTGCTCTTGCTGGCGGTGAGTGCGCTAGATGGCTGCCGAAGGTGCATCGAGAATGAAGAGTTCAACCATGCACTGATTGTCGATCAACTGTGTGTAGCCATCCGGATGCACGAGCGATTCCAAAACCTGCTGCTGCAAGCGCCCGCCTTGCGTGAAACATGGGCTGAGCTGCTGAGCGAAACACGGCGACATCAGGCGGCACGCGGGGCTAGAGGTTTGCACGCGGTCGATCCCCGGCAGCAAGAAAAAGCTCTCATCAAGGAACAGTGGGCCGAGTGGCAAGGCAATCCGACGAGATATCGAGGCAAGGCCGAATTTGCAAAACAGATGCTCAAAGAATGCAAGCATCTCACCTCTCAAAAGGTGATCGAGGACTGGTGCCGCATATGGGAGAAAACGTAAGCCTGCTGAGCAGGATGCGCATTCTGCTCAGCACAAAGGTTTCGGCCCGCTCCAGTTAGTCCCATAGTCGCTCCATCGCCGAGCACGTCGGCGCATCAAGGAGCGAACGATGCAATCTCAATCACCCACCGTCACCGCCGCCCTGGCGAAACTTGAAAGCCTTCCCGACGCTGCACTAAGTCTCACCGTCAAGGATGTCGCGCTGATCCTGGGGCGGTCGGAGTCTTCGGTGTGGCGCGACGTACGGCTGGCCCGGCTGCCGAAGCCGATCAAGACCGGCCCCGCCTGCACGCGCTGGAACGTTGGCGCAATCCGCCGGCACCTGGCAGCCCTCGGGGTGTCGGCATGACCCGCTTGACACCCTCCACCCCATCGGCGCATCATCTCCCCCGCCGGCAAACAACCGGCAACGGGTTTAGCAGCCCGGATGACAAAGGCGGACGAGTCCGCCACCCTGGCGGATTTTTTACGTCCACATCCACAGCATGTGCTGCCTTTTCTATGGTGGGCGCTGTTGGGGAGCCGCAAGGCTCGCGGGTTCCTTTGTCCCCGTCTGCTAACCCGACACGCGCCCGCCACCCCCGTTTAGCAGCGGGGCGCGGGATTCAGACCGCAGACAAAGGAGTACCAGCCATGCGTAACCACGCATCGGGCACGCCTGCCCACACCTTCACCGCATTCCATCGTCTTACCGCATACCGCACCCTGCGGCGCTTCGTCGGGCCTGTGCTCGCCTTCCGTCTGTCGCTGGGGAGGGCCTGAGCCATGCCGCGCGCCTCTGCAATCACCGCTGCCAACTGGGCAGCCGACAGCCTCCCTACCGAACTGCAACCCGGCTTCCTGGCCGGGCATGCGCTGCTGATGCTCATCCAGCACACCGTGCGGATGCAGGTCATGAGTCAGGGGGACCACGACATCGGTCACATTGCGCGCTTGGTGCGCGATGCCCTGCCCCCACCCGGACCCGCCGCTGCCGGCTTCGCCCTGGCGCTGGGCGAATACCTGGCGATGGTGGCCGATGGCGATGTGCCCACACCCGGCCATGCACCAGTCCAACAAGATGCCTGGCGGGCACTCAGCACCCCGGGGAGGACCTGACCGTGGACACCCAAGCACTCACATCCGCCATCCGGGCAATCGACGCCGCCGCTTCGGCACTCGGAGGGCTGGTGGACATCGGCCAGCTCGACCCCGATCAAATCCGCCTGCTGCTGGAGAGCGTGCAGCGCTGCGCGGCTGAAGGGCTCGAAGCGCTCGACAGGCAATCACCGACCGATCTCCACCTGATGGCCGCTCTGGCGAAGGTGGAAGGGGGCAAGAGTGGAGGCCCGCGATGACTGACCACGACTTCATCACCGCGATCCATGCCGCCGGGCTGGAGCCGGTGAAGCCGCTGGATCTGCCCGAAGGCAAGCTGGTGCGCTTCCGGGTACGCGGGGACAAGAGCGGTTCGCGCAACGGGTGGGCGGTGCTGCACCGCTCTCCGGTTGCCGCGGGCGCATTCGGCCCACCAATACCCCGTAGCACCAAGTAGCAAGAAGACTCAGAAACCCGCGTGGCTCAAGGCTTCGCGGGTTTTTTCTTGTGTCACCCGTAGCACCAAGAGGCATGCCATACCGTCACTGTTGACGGTAGACTTGACGGTATATTGGCAGGGCGTCAAGGCTAGGGCGTAGCTACCAGTTTCGATTGCACCCCCACGAATGATTGCCTTGCGGTTTCGGTCTAAGCCCGAAAATGCAGTAAAATTATCGGTTTGTCAGTGCACGGGGTGTTCGGGAATGAATTTTGACAAGGAAGTGGATGCGCGCGGACTGAACTGTCCTTTGCCGATTCTGCGGGCGAAGAAGGCCCTGGCCGAGATGGATGCCGGTCAAACCCTGCGGGTGCTGGCCACCGACCCGGGTTCGGTGAAGGATTTTCAGGCCTTTGCCAAGCAGACCGGCAATGAGTTGGTCGGCCAGGGTGAAACCTCGGACAAGGCTTTCGAATTTTACCTGCGTCGCAAGTAAGCAGCAGGGGCAGGGTAGCAGCACCCTGCCTGCGCAACGTTCGGCCCCGCAGCCTGCTTGAAAGGTGCGGGGCTTTTTGCTGGGATCGGCAGAGGCACGAACCGGCTCAGGCGGTGCTGCTCATTATCGTAGCCAGCAATCGCTGCTCAAAATCGTGCGCAGACAGGGGCGGGTGGAAAAAATAGCCCTGGCAATGGTCGCAGCCGACCATCTTCAGCCATTCATGCTGGTCGCCCGATTCCACCCCTTCGGCGACCACCTCGTAGCCCAGCCGGTGAGCCAGCGCAATCATGGCGCTGACGATGGCCGCACCGTTGCGTGCGCCACGTGCGGTAAGCCCGAGATCGAGGTTGCCGACGAAGGACTTGTCGATCTTGAGGCAGTCGATGTCCAGCAGTTGCAGGTAGGAGAGGGAAGAGTAGCCGGTGCCGAAGTCGTCCAGCGCAATCCGGAAACCCGATGCATGCAGGCTGTTGAGGGTGCGAATGGCGCCGGTTTCGGGGTGCAGCAGCACCGATTCGGTCACCTCCAGGCCGACATGCTCGTGAGGCACGCCATGGCGGCGGCAGCAGTCGATGAGGGCCGCCTGCACGTCGCCAAGCTGGAACTGGCGGGGCGAAAGGTTGATCGACATGACAAAGTCGGGCGGCAGGTGCTCGCGCCATTCGGCGAACTGGGCCAGCGCCTTGTCCATCACCAGTCGGCCAAGCGGTTCGATCAGACCGATTTCCTCGGCCAGCGGAATGAACTGGTCGGGTCGCACCAGCCGGTCGCCATCCTGCCAGCGCACCAGCGCCTCGGCTCCGCACAGGCTGCCGTCGGCAAAGCGTCGCTGTGGCTGAAAGTGCAGTAGCAGGTCGCCACGTTCGATGGCGCTCTGAAGGCGGTTTTCCAGCGCTACCCGGTGGTCGATCTGTTCGCGCATGCGCGACTCGAAGAAGCTCAAGCGGTTGCCGCCGGCCGCTTTGGCCGAATACATCGCCAGATCGGCACTGCGCAGCAGGGTGTCCGAATCGGTGCCGTCCTCCGGAAACAGGGCAATGCCCACGCTGGCGCTGATGCGCAAGGTTTTGCCTTCGATGTCGAGTGGCTGGTTGATCAACTCCAGCAGGCGCTGGCCAACATGGCAGGCTTCCTGCCGGTCGGACAGGCCGGAGAGCAGGACGGTGAGCTCGTCGCCGCCCTGTCGGATGAGTGTGTCGTAGGCGCGCAGCACGACCGGCAGGCGCCGGGCGATCTCGACCAGCAGCAGATCGCCGAAAAGGTGGCCGTATGAGTCATTGACATGCTTGAAGCGGTCCAGATCGATGAAGATCACGGCCACCATTTCACCCGAACGGCGTGCCTCGGCGAGGACGGCGGGCAACCGCTCCATCAGGCTGCGCCGGTTGGGCAGGCCGGTGAGCTGGTCGTTGAGTGCCAGCTCGCGCACCCGCTCCTCGTGTTCCACGCGGGCGGTGATGTCGGATACCGAACCGGCCATCAGCGTGCCCACGCCGCGCCGGTTGCGGATCGCCAGCCCGCGTGCGGCCAGCCAGCGGTAACGGCCGTCGCTGCCGCGCACCCGGTATTCGCAGTAGAAGTGGTCGGTTTCGCCCTTCAGGTGGCGCGACACGCTGCGGTTGTACTTCTCGCGGTCGTCCGGGTGCACGATCTCCAGCCAGGCATCGCTGCTGGTGAGGAAGTCTTCGGTGTATCCGAGGATGGCCAGCAGTCGCTGGCTGACCTTGAGCCGTTTGCTGCGCGGGTTCCATTCGAACAGGCCGTCGTGTGCCCCGCTCATCATCAGGTCCAGCGCACGCAGCGAACGCAGCGCCTGCGGCACCAGCAGCACGCTGCTCAGCAAACCACACAGGGCGAGCAGCAGGGCGAGCGCGACATGGGCTGTGTCGCTCAGGGTGAGTCCGAGCACCGCGCCCACGATCAGGCTCATCACCGCGAGCAGCAGCCACAGCAGCCCACGGCCATGTGCGCCAATCAGTTTGTCGTGCTGCAAGGGGCCGTAGGCGGTGGGCATCATCGTCGGGCCTGCAGTTGAAGGGTGGGCGGAGGCGGGAGGCTGGTGCCCCCCGCGCATCCGCACAGTTTAACCCCGGTTGAGGCGTTCGAGCTGTGGCGTGAGCTTGGCGAGGCTTTCTTCGAAGGCGGCCAGCCGTCCCTTTTCCTGTTCGACCACGGCGGCCGGCGCACGCTCCACAAAACTCGGATTGCCGAGCTTGGCGGCCGCCTTGCCGATTTCGCCCTGCAGGCGGGCAATCTCTTTGGTGAGGCGTTCGCGTTCGGCGGCCACGTCGATTTCGACCTTCAGCATCAGCCGGTGACTGCCCACCACCGCGACCGGTGCCAGCGCGTCGGCCGGGATGTCGTCGACGATGTCCACGTCCGAAAGCTTCGCCAGACCGGCCAGATAGGGTACGCAGGCCGACAGCTGGGCCGCGTCGCCTGTTTTGTCGGTGGCCAGCACCAGCGGCAGCCGCTGTGCCGGGGAGATGTTCATCTCGCCGCGCAGGTTGCGGCACACATGGATCATGGCTTTGAGTTCGGCCATGCGTGCTTCGCTGGCCTCATCGATGCGCGCCGGGTCGGCCTGCGGATAGGGCGCCTTCATGATGCTGTCGCACTGCTTGCGTCCGGCCAGCGGGGCGACGGTCTGCCACAGCTCTTCGGTGATGAACGGAATCAGCGGATGGGCCAGGCGCAGCACGGTTTCAAGCACGCGCAGCAGGGTGCGCCGGGTGGCGCGTTGCTGGGCCTCGCTGCCGTTTTGCAGCTGAACTTTGGCCAGTTCCAGATACCAGTCGCAATACTCGTCCCACACGAATTCATAGATCGTCTTGGCGATCAGGTCGAAGCGGTAGTCCTCGAAGTGCTTTGCGATCTCGAGCTCGGCCCGTTGCAGGCGCGACACGATCCAGCGGTCGGCAAAGGAAAAGTCCAGATAGCCGCCGGGAGCACACTGGCTGGCATCGTGTGTGTCCAGGCCGCAGTCCTGCCCTTCGGTGTTCATCAGCACAAAGCGGGTGGCGTTCCACAGCTTGTTGCAGAAGTTGCGGTAGCCTTCGCAGCGCGACAGGTCGAACTTGATGTCGCGGCCCGGGCTGGCCAGGCTGGCGAAGGTGAAGCGCAGTGCGTCGGTGCCGAAGGCGGGGATGCCGTCGGGGAATTCCTTGCGCGTTTTCTTCTCGATCTTCTGTGCGTCCTTCGGGTTCATCAGCCCGAAGGTGCGCTTTTGCACCAGTTCGTCCAGCGTGATGCCGTCGATCAGGTCGATCGGGTCAAGCACGTTGCCCTTGGACTTGGACATCTTCTGGCCTTCGGCATCGCGGATCAGGCCGTGCACATAGACGTGCTTGAACGGGATCTTGCCGGTGATGTGCTTGGTCATCATGACCATGCGCGCGACCCAGAAGAAGATGATGTCAAAGCCGGTGACCAGCACGGAGGAAGGCAGGTACAGGTCGATGGCGTCGTTGGACTGCTCGGGCCATTCGGGGGTCCAGTCCAGCGTCGAGAACGGCCACAGCGCGGACGAATACCAGGTGTCGAGCACGTCCTCGTCGCGGCGCAGACGCCCGGTGTAGCCCTCGGCGGCGGCCAGCGCGCGTGCCTCGTCCTCGTCGTGCGCTACCCAGTACAGCGGGGTGTCGCCCTCGTCGGCATACCAGGCCGGAATCTGGTGGCCCCACCACAGCTGGCGCGAGATGCACCAGTCCTGGATGTTGTTGAGCCACTGGTTGTAGGTGTTCACCCAGTTTTCCGGGTAGAACTTGATCTCGCCCGATGTCACGCACTCCAGTGCCTGCTCGGTGATGCTCTTGCCGTTGGCGCCGGGGCGGGTCATGGCCACGAACCACTGGTCGGTGAGCATCGGCTCGATCACCGCCGAGGTGCGGTCGCCGCGCGGCACCATCAGCTTGTGTGGCTTGATTTCACGCAGCAGGCCGAGGGCTTCGAGGTCCTTCACGATGACTTCGCGGGCCACGAAGCGGTCGAGGCCGCGATAGGCTTCGGGGGCTTCGTCGCTGATGTGGGCGTCCAGACGCAGGATGCTGATCATCGGCAGCTTGTGCCGCTGGCCCACCGCGTAGTCGTTGAAGTCGTGCGCCGGCGTGACTTTCACGCAGCCAGTGCCGAATGCGGGATCGACATATTCATCGGAAATGATCGGAATGTCGCGGTTGCACAGCGGCAGGCGCACGGTCTTGCCGATCAGGTGGGTGTAGCGCTCGTCCTCGGGGTGGACCATGACCGCGACGTCGCCGAGCATGGTCTCGGGGCGGGTGGTGGCCACGGTGAGCCCTTCCAGGCCGTCGATCGGCCCTTCGCTGAAGGGGTAGAGGATGTGCCACAGGAAGCCGTCTTCTTCTTCGGACACCACTTCGAGGTCGGATACGGCGGTGCCCAGCTTGGGATCCCAGTTCACCAGACGCTTGCCACGGTAAATCAGCCCCTCGCGGTACAGGCGCACGAAGGTTTCGGTGACGGTTTTCGACAACCCTTCGTCCATCGTGAAGCGCTCGCGCGACCAGTCGGGCGAGGCGCCGAGGCGGCGCATCTGGCGGGTGATGGTGCCGCCGGAGAAGTTCTTCCACTCCCACACCTTCTCCAGAAACTTCTCGCGACCGAGGTCGTGGCGGGAGACCCCCTGGGCATCGAGCTGGCGTTCGACGACGATCTGCGTGGCGATGCCGGCGTGGTCGGTGCCCGGTTGCCACAGCGTGTTGACGCCGAGCATGCGGTGGTAGCGGGTGAGGCCGTCCATGATGGTCTGGTTGAAGCCGTGCCCCATGTGCAGCGTGCCGGTGACGTTGGGCGGTGGCATCAGGATGCAGAATGCGTCGTCCGGATTGGACTTGTCCAGACCTGCGGCAAAGTAGCCGCGCGACTCCCACTCCGGATACCAGCGCGCTTCGATCGCCGCCGGTTCAAAACTCTTGGCCAGTGTCATGGTGTACCTGAGGGTTTGAAGGCAAAACCGCAATTATAGCGGATGACCTCAGGTCGGTTGCCGGCCCGATTCGTGGCTTCGTGACTCGCGGCCCGGCGTTGGGTCGGTTCAGCGCTTGATGCTGGGAATCTGCGAAAGTCGTTCGGACAGGTGCTCGGAAAGCGTGGGCAGCAGGGTGGCGCGTACATGGGCCATGACTTCCTCACGGAGCCGTTCGGACATGCGTTCGAGCTCGCGGGATACCAACTGCGGCAGTTCGCTGGCGAACCAGGCTTCGATCTCGCGGGCAATCTCGGTGTCGATGCTGATCATGTATTCGACCAGCTCGATGGATTCGCTGGAGTCGCCCAGCTGGGCGGTCGGGGCGCCCTTGGTCTTGCTCTTCGGTGTCGGGGCGAGCAGGTCGGCGTCGATGGGCGGGAGCATCACGTCGAATTCATTGACGACTTCGGTGAGCACCGGAATTTCGGTTGCGGCGTTTTCCGACAGCAGTGTTTCCCGCTCGCCGCCCCGGCGCCGCAGCAGGGCGTCGGCCTTGTCGATGAGTTCGTCTGCCTCGCGCAGCGGGTCGTTGGTGGGTTCGAAGGGGGATGGGTGCTGGCTCATAGTGCCTCCCTGCGCACTGAGTCGAAGGCCTTCAGCGGATGACCGGCAGCCTTGTACTGCTGCCAGCGCCGACGGGCCGGGGTGATGACGGATTCGCTGCGGCCGATGATCTCGACCAGCATGCGGAAGCGATCATACTCTTCCGGAATGTCGGGCGCGAGATTGAACAGCATGTCGTCATGGTCTGGGGGCGCGTTGGCCGGTGCTGCCAGGATCAGCACCGGAGTGCGCTGCGCCAGCGCGTCGTCGGCCGGAACGTGGGGGATGAAGCTGCCGGCCTCATGCGTCCACAGCAGGCGGTCGAAACCCTGTGCGGCGCGGTTGTCCTCCAGGCGCACGACAACCCGCCGCCCGCCGTGGTACGCCCGCCCGACCAGCTCGCAGGCCAGTGCCAGCGGGTCGGGCGTGTTGTGGTAGAAGCGGATCTGTGTCACCGCCGGGCTCCGCTGGCCTGCTCAGCGGGCACGGCCGATCAGGAACTCGCACAGCAGCGGCACTGGCCGGCCGGTGGCGCCCTTGGCTTCGCCAGACACCCAGGCGGTTCCGGCAATGTCCAGATGCGCCCACTTGTAGGCCTTGGTGAAGCGCGACAGGAAGCAGGCGGCGGTGATCGAGCCGGCCGTCTTGCCGCCGATGTTGCCCATGTCGGCAAAATTGCTCTTCAGGAGGTCCTGATAGTCGTCCCACAGGGGCAGCTGCCAGGCGCGGTCTGCTGCGCGGTTGCCACAATCGAGCAGCTCGCGGGCCAGATCGTCATCGTTGGCCATCAGGCCGGTGGGAATCTTGCCCAGGGCAATGATCACGGCGCCGGTCAGCGTCGCGATGTCGATCACGCAGGCCGGGTCGAAGCGTTCCGCATAGGTCAGCGCATCGCACAGGATGAGCCGGCCTTCGGCATCGGTGTTGAGGATTTCGATGGTCTGCCCGCTCATCGAGGTGACCACGTCTCCCGGTTTGGTGGCACCGCCCCCGGGCATGTTCTCGGTGGCCGGGATCAGGCCCACGACGTTGATCGGCAGCTGCATTTCGGCAATCGCGCGGAAGGTGCCGAGCACGCTGGCGGCTCCGCACATGTCGTACTTCATTTCGTCCATCTCGGGCGCGGGCTTGAGCGAAATGCCACCGGTGTCGAAGGTGATGCCCTTGCCGACCAGCACCACGGGCTTGTCCTTCGCCTTGCCGCCGCGATACTCCATGACGATGAATTTGGGGGGCTGGTGGGAGCCGCGCGCCACTGCCAGGAAGGCGCCCATGCCGAGTTTTTCGGCGTCCTTGCGCTCCAGCACCTCGACCTTGAACTTGTAGTGCTTGCCCAGCTTCAGCGCGGTGTCGGCCAGATGGGTGGGGGTGCAGAAGTTGGCCGGCAGGTTGGCCAGTTCGCGGCTCAGCGCCATGCCTTCGGCAATGGCCTGGCCACGTTCGGCAGCGAGCTTCAGGGCCGCATCGTGCTTGTCTTCTGCGAGCAGCACAATCGAGCGGGCGCCGCGCTGGGCGGCCTTGTCGTCCTTGCGGCTGCGGGTGGTGTCGTAACGGTAGGTGGCATCCTGCAGCAGGCGGGCGCTCTGGGCGAAGGCCCAGGCGGTGTCACGCCCGGGCACGGCCAGGCTGGCCAGCGTGAAGCCGGCGTCCTGCGCTGCGCTGCCGGACAGCCAGCGGGCGGCGGCACTCACGGCATCGCGCCACGCCTTCTCGCTGAATGCGTCCTGCGGGCCCAGGCTCACCAGCAGCACGCGCGGGGCGGTGACGCCCGGCAGGTCGTGCAGCACCAGCAGCGCGCCGGCCTTCTCTTCGAGATCGCCCCGCGCGATGGCGGCACTCAGCCGTCCGTCGCTGGCGGCATCCAGGGCGCTGGCCGCTGCCGACAGCCTGCCTTCGGCGAACACACCGGCCACGATGACGCCTGCCTTGAGCTTTTCCGGGCGGGTGCTCTTTATGGTAAATTCCATTGCTTATTCCTTTTGCCAATGCTTTGCCTAGACCGGATCGATTATGGACCGTTCGTGGCAAGGCCGTCAAAACCCGCTGTGTGGCCGCTGCCGGCCCGTCTGCCCATTCAGAAAAAATGATCTTCAGTCGCGCCCTGAGGCGTGAGTTTGCCCAATCCGCCTCCGGGGTGTTCGTCGCGCTGTTTGCGATCCTCATCACCACGGTGCTCATCCGCCTGCTCGGGCAGGCGGCGGGTGGCCGGCTGCCTGCCGATGCGGTGCTGTCCATGATCGGGCTGGGGGCGGTGGCCCAGTTGCCGCTGGTGCTGTCGCTGTCGGTGTTCATCGCGATCCTGATGTCGCTGTCGCGCGCCTATCGTGATTCCGAGATGGTGGTGTGGGCGGCCTCCGGTGTGTCCCTGCTGCGCTTTTTCGGGCCGGTGCTGCGCTTTGCCTTGCCCTTCGTGCTGATTGCCGCGTTCGGCGCGCTGTTCCTGTCGCCCTGGGCCAACCAGAAGACCGCCGAATTCCAGGCCAGCCTGGAGACCCGGGACGACACCACGCGCGTGGCGCCGGGGGTGTTCCGTGAGTCGGCCTCGGCAGGCCGGGTGTTTTTCGTGGAAACCGGAGCGAGCGGGGACGAGATGCTGCGCAACGTGTTCGTCGCTTCGGAAACCGATGGGCTGCTCGACATTGTGGTGGCGGCGGAAGGGGCGATCGTCACCGACGAGAACGGATCGCGCCATGCGGTGCTCCGCGACGGGCGGCGCTTCGAGGGGGCCGCTGGCAGCATGGCTTTTCGGGTGCTGGAGTTCGAGCGCTACACGGTGCAGGTGGAGGCGCCGAAAACGGTCGATACCTTCACCAAGCTCAAGTCGGTGCCGACGCTGGACCTGTTGTCCGACCCCACGCCGCGCCATCTGGGCGAGCTGAGCAGCCGCATCGGCATGCCGCTGACCTTTCTGCTGCTGGCCTTGCTGGCGGTGCCGCTGGCATATGTGAATCCGCGTGCCGGCCGGGGCAACAACCTGATCGTGGCGGTGCTGGCCTATCTGATCTACAGCAATGTGGTGAGTGTGTTCCAGGCCTGGGTAGGCCAGGAGCGCATGGGTTTCGCGCTTGCGGTGATCCTGCCTCATGCGCTGGCGGCGGCGGTGCTGGTGTTCATGGTGTATCGCCGGGTGGTGCTGGTGCCGTTCTGGAGGCGTCGTCGATGAGTGCGGTACTCACCCGTTACCTCGCGCGTGAGATCGTGGTGTCGACCGCGCTGGTCACGCTGGCCTTCATCGGGTTGTTTGCCTTCTTCGACTTCATCAACGAACTCGATGGCGTCGGACGCAATGGCTATGAACTGCACCATGCGCTGGTGTATGTGCTGCTGATCCTGCCCGGGCGGGTGTATGAGCTGATTCCGATCACCGTCCTGATCGGCACGCTGTATGCGCTGACTACGCTGGCACGCCATTCCGAGATCACGGTGATGCGGGCCTCGGGCATGTCGACCGCGCGCATGTTGCGCACGCTGGCCGGCACCGGGCTGATTTTCGTGGTGCTGACCTTTGCATTCGGCGAATATGTGGCGCCTCCGGCGGAGCGGGCCGCCCAGCAGTGGAAGCTCACGGCGACGGGCTCGGCCGTATCGCAGCAACTGCGTTCCGGCCTGTGGGTGCGCGATGGTGCGCGCTTCATCAACGTGATGCGGGTGCTGCCCGATCGCAGCATGGAGCGGGTCCGCATCTATACCTTCGACGATGAGCGCATGCTGTCCTCGCTGAGTCAGGCCGTGCGTGGGGAGTACGATGCCCAGCAACGCGAGTGGCGGCTCATCGATGTGGTCAGCACCCGCTTTACCGGCAGCGAAACCCAACTCACCCACGAGGCCGAGGTGCGCTGGCGCTCGGACCTGACGCCGGAGGTGCTCAGCGTGCTGATGGTCGCGCCGGAGCGCATGCAGGTGACCACGCTGTATGCTTACATCAAGCACCTGCGCGATAACCGCCAGAATGCCGATCGTTTCGAGATCGCGCTCTGGAAGAAGGTGTTCTATCCCTTTGCCTCGCTGGTGATGATTGCGCTGGCACTGCCGTTTGCCTTCACTCATGACCGCATGGGCGGGGTGAGCGTGAAGGTGTTCATGGGGGTCATGCTGGGCGTGGGCTTTTACCTGCTCAACGGCCTGTTCTCCAACCTCGGGGTGATCAATGCCTGGCCGCCGGTGATGGCGGCCATGACACCCAGCCTGATCTTCCTTGCCGCTGCGGCGGTGATGTTGCTCGGGGTGGAGCGGCGTTAGCGCGCGGCAGGGGCGCTGACTGGAGCGTTCGCCTCGGGTTGTGGGCTGCCCTGGATGTGCAGGTCCAACCGCTCGATCAGCTTGCGATCATGACCGGTGCCGGGGTTGGGCGTGGTCAGCAGGTGGTCGCCATAGAAGATCGAATTGGCGCCGGCCAGAATGCACAGGGCCTGCAGGGCGTCGTCCATGTTTTCGCGTCCGGCGGACAGACGCACCCGGGTGCGTGGCATGGTGATGCGGGCCACCGCAATGGTGCGGACGAATTCGAAGGGGTCCAGCGCCGGGCTGTTGACCAGCGGAGTGCCCTCCACCGGAACCAGATGGTTGATCGGGACCGATTCGGGATAAGGGTCGAGATTGGCCAGTTCGGCGATCAGTGCGGCCCGTTGGGGGCGTGATTCGCCCATGCCGATGATGCCGCCGCTGCACACATGGATGCCCGCCTGCCGGACGTGGCCCAGGGTGTCGAGGCGATCCTGATAGTCCCGCGTCGTGACCACCTGCGCATAATAGTCGGGTGCCGTATCCAGGTTGTGGTTGTAGTAGTCCAGCCCGGCCGCCTTCAGGGCCTGGGCCTGCTCGCCGGAGAGCATGCCCAGTGTCATGCAGGTTTCCATGCCCAGCGCCCGCACTTCACGCACCATCGTGGTTAGCGCTCCCATGTCCCGGGGCTTGGGGTTGCGCCATGCCGCCCCCATGCAGAAGCGGCTTGCACCCTGGGCCTTCGCGGCCCGCGCGGCATCCACCACCTGTTCCACCGGCATCAGCTTCTCCGCCTTCACGGCGGTATCGAAGTGGGCCGACTGCGAACAATAGCCGCAATCCTCCGCGCAGCCTCCGGTCTTGATCGACAGCAGGGTGGAGAGCTGCAGCTCGTTCGGGTCGAAGTGTTCCCGGTGCACCGACTGCGCACGGTACATCAAGGTCATGAAGGGCAGCGCGAAGAGGGCTTCAACGTCGGCTACCTTCCAGGGGCCACCACGGGTCATGGGCGCATCGTGGCCGGACGGCTGGGTGCGGGCGGTGGCACGCAGGGCTTGGGGGGTTGTGTTGGCGACAATCATGCTCATGCTTTCTGGTATTTTTGATTTTGAATTCATAATTATAAACTGACCGACCACCTTTTCGTACAGCCACCCCGGTCCGCCACTAGCCCCCTGGCCCGAGTGTGGCTATCCTCTTGCGCATGTCCTTCAATGCCAGTTTCAGCGAAGCTTTTGCCCTGATTGCGACCTTTGATGGCCGGGTTGCGGAAATCGTCATCCTGTCCCTGCAGGTGAGCGGGGCGGCGGTGTTGCTGGGTACGCTGATCGGCCTGCCGCTGGGGGCGCTGCTGGCCGTGGGGCGCTTTCCCGGGCAGCAGGTGCTGAGCGTGCTGGTGAATGCGCTGATGGGCTTGCCTTCGGTGGTGGTGGGCGTGGTCGTCTATTTGCTGCTCTCCCGCTCGGGGCCACTCGGTGGGTTCGGGCTGTTGTACACCCCGTCGGCGATGGTGGTTGCGCAGACCCTGCTGGTGATTCCGCTGATGGCGGCGATTGCCCGCCAGGTTGTCGATGATGCCTGGCAACGCTACGCCGAAGAGTTGCGCATGATGCGCTTCAGCTGGTGGCAGAGCGTGACCACGCTACTCCATGATTGTCGCCACTCCCTGCTGGTGGCCGTGCTTGCGGGGCTGGGCCGGGCAATGAGCGAGGTGGGGGCGGTGATGATCGTGGGGGGCAACATCGACCGCGCCACCCGGGTGATGACCACGGCCATCGCGCTGGAGACGAGCAAGGGCGACCTGCCGCTGGCTATTGCGCTTGGGTTGGTGCTGGTGTTGATCATTCTGGTGCTCAATGCACTGGCCTTTGCAGTGCGGGCCTGGGCAGTGCGCCGTTTTGGCTGAGGGGGCTCGAATTGGCGAGCATGTCTTCCGTGCCGATGTTCCCGCTGCGCATCCGCGACCTTCGCTATCAGGCGGCGGGTCGCCAGGGCGGCCGGATGTTGCTCGATGGCGTGAATCTGGAATTGGGCGATGAGGGCATCACGCTGATCCTCGGGCCCAACGGCGCGGGCAAGAGCCTGCTGCTGCGCTGTCTGTGTGGCCTGCTGCAACCGACGGGCGGGATGCTCGAGTGGGGTGAGGGAGCGTGCCCGGAACGGGCGGTGATGATGGTGTTTCAGCATCCGATGATGCTGCGCGCCAGCGTGCTGGACAATGCTGCGCTGGCGCTCAAGGCGCAGGGTATCGGCAGGCGAGAACGGCGGCGAAGGGCAGCCGACATGCTTGAACGGGTCGGGTTGGGCGCGCGGGCCGAAGACAGTGCACGTCGTCTGTCCGGCGGTGAACAGCAGCGTCTGGCCTTGGCACGTGCATGGTTGGCTCAGCCCCGCCTGCTGTTGCTCGATGAACCCACTGCCAGTCTCGATCCGTCAGCCAGCGCCGAAGTGGAGCGCATCGTCCGCCAGATCCGCACCGATGGAACACGCATCCTGATGGTCACCCACAACTTGGGCCAGGCCACCCGCCTGGGCGACGACATTGTGTTCATGAGTGCCGGCCGGGTGCGCGAGCACACTCCAACCCGCCGCTTCTTCACCCGACCCGCCTCGGAAGAGGCGCGTCTGTTCATTCAGGGTGAGTTGCCTTGGCATATGGCGTTCTGAGCCATGCCCGGCCACTCAGTCTTCAGTCTTCCGACTGGTGGCAGACACAGGCTTCATCGTGCGCGGCGGCGACCAGTTCGTGGAGGATGCCGCAGGCGCGTGCAGGGTGGTGTTCGCCGCAGCTTGCACGCAGGGCAACGAGTTGTCTTTCCAGGCGTTGCATGCTGCGCAGCCGCGCACGCACCTGGGTCAGTTGCTGCTCGATCAGGGCGTTGATGTTTCCGCAGTCCGCTTCGGGTGTCTCGACAAACTTCAGCAGGGTCTGAATGTCGGCCAACGGCATGTCCAGCGCCCGGCAATGGCGCACGAAGGCCAGCCGCTCAAGATGGGCCGGGCCGTAGGTCCGGTAGCCATTGGCCTGTCGTGGCGGGGCGGGCAGCAGCCCGGCCTTCTCGTAATAGCGGATGGTGTCGATGTCTACGCCGCTGCGTTGGGCGAGTGCTCCAATGCGCATGATGTCCTGGTCCCAGTGTTTTGTGTGCGGTGTCTCGTCTGCTGTGCCCGGTTCAGTATAGGTGTTGACTCTGGAGTGACTCCAGGGTTTTCAATGCAGATATCGAAAACGGAGCAACGAACATGTCTTCCTGCTGTTCGGGCAGTTGCGCGCCGGATGCGCGTGCGGCGAGCCCGCGTTATCGCAAGGTGCTGTGGGTGGCCCTGTGGGTGAATGCGCTGATGTTTGTGGTGGAGATCGTCGGTGGCCTGCACTCCGGCTCGGTTTCACTGCTTGCCGATGCAATTGATTTTGCGGCGGATGCGGCCAACTATGGCCTGTCCCTGGCGGTTCTTTCCATGGGGCTGATGTGGCGTGCCCGGGCGGCGCTGGTGAAGGGGCTGAGTCTGGGCGCGTATGGGGTGTTCATCATCGGCAAGACGCTGTGGGCGGCCATGAGCGGCGTGCCGCCCGAGCCGGTCACGATGGGGGCGATTGCGCTGCTGGCGCTGAGCGCCAATCTGTCGGTGGCCTGGATGCTGTACCGCTACCGTGACGGCGATGCCAACATGCGCTCGGTGTGGTTGTGCAGCCGTAATGACGCAATCGTGAATGTGGCGATTGTGCTTGCTGCGCTGGGCGTGATGGGCAGCGGTACGGCGTGGCCCGATTTGATCGTGGCCGGCCTCATCGCGGTGCTGGCGCTGACGGCGGCAAGCAGTGTGATCCGGCAGGCGCGGGACGAGTTGGCCGGGCTCGCGGCCTCAAGCGGTAGTGGTTCCGGCTCCGACTCCGACGTTCCCGTGAAGCCGGCGTGTGGGGCTGCTCATCCTCATCACTGATTCCGCCTGCCGCCGCTGTCCGGACCCGCGCATGCAGGGGCCGGACAGGCAGGGCTGGCGCAGCAGGCTCAGTCGAATGCGACCGAAGCCTTCACCCACAGGTTGCGGCCGGGTTCATTGACACGGGTGGTCTGCTCGAAACCGGCGACACTCGCGCCGTTGCGGGAGATGTGCTCGGCGTAGCTGCGGTCGAACAGGTTGTCCACGCCGGCCGTGACTTCGACACGTTTGTTGACCTTGTACCCGGCATTCAGCGAGAACACCGCAAAGCCACCGCTCTCGGCAATGTCCTGACCGACGATGTTGCCCTTGCCCGGATCGACCCGGTCCTGCTTCGCCACCAGGCGCAGCAGGCTGCCGGCACGCCACGGACCGGACGACCAGTTCAGGCCCAGGCGGGCTTCGAGCGGCGGCAACTGGGCCAGTGCGGTGTTGTCGCTGCGGTTGCTGCCGCGCACATAGGCCAGGGTGGCTTCTGCGTTCCACTCGGCGTTGAGCTGATAGCGGCTGCCCAGCTCCAGGCCCCAGGTGCGGGCATCGATGTTGCGCACGACGGTGGTACCGGGGCGGGTGCGGGTGTCGATGAGGATGTAGTCGTCAATCTGCGAGGCGAAGGCCGACACTTCATACGACCAGCGACCGGCATCGTGGGTCAGGCCGATGTCGAGCTGGGTGGTCTTTTCCGGGGCAGTCATGAACGCGCTGTTGCTGTTCAGGCTTTGCTTGTTCTGCGAAATCAGCTCCCAGTAATCCGGAAAGCGCGCCACATGCCCGAGCCCGACATAGGTGACGGTCTGTTCGCTCAGGTCGCGTTCCCAGCGGGCAAAGCCACTGGTGAGCGTGTCGCTGCGGCTGCGCTGGGCTGTGGACAGGGGGCTGCCACCCACCTGCAGGCTGGCGGAGCGCTTGTCCTGGGCGCGCCAGCGGTCCAGCCTTACCCCGGCGATGAGGCGGTCCTGTTCGCCCAGAAAGTGCTGCACCTCGCCAAAGAAGCCATGGTTGCGGAATTCGGCATCGGCCATGCGCGGCTGGCTGCGATAGGCCACGCCATTGCGCAGGGTGTGGTCGTTGTGCTGTACATCGACGCCCACATCGAGCCGGGTCAGTTCGGCCACGCGCAGGCGTGCGGCCAGGCGCCCGCCGACGGTTTCGCGGTCCGGGTTGTTGAGCATGCGCATGCCCGGCGGGGTGCGCAGGCTGAAGTTGTCCATCACATGGTCGATGTAGTTGCGATAGGCCTGGGCTTCCAGCTTTTCGACCAGCGGGCTGATTTCGCGCTTCTCGAATTTCAGGCCGACGTTCTCGCGCTTGAAGCGGGTGCCGTCCATGCCCCGGTCTGCATACGCGGCTTCGCCATCGCTGGCTGCCAGGCTCAGCTCCAGCCAGGTATGTGCATCGGGCGTCCAGCCGAGCGCAGCGTTGGTGCTCCAGCGTTCGTATTCGGAGTGCACCTTGCGCCCGTCGCCGTCCTTGTAGTTGTCCGCCTGGGTGCGGGTGGCCGTGCCACGCAACTGGAAGTCGGGCGTGGCATGGCGGGCGTCGAGGACCTGGTCGTTGCGGCCGAAGCTGCCACCGGTCAGGCTGCCGTTGAATGTGGTGGTGGGCGCTTCCGGTCGCGTGCGGTCGCGCTCGAACAGCACGGTGCCGGCCGAGTTGCCCGGTCCGTGCAGCACGCTTTGCGGCCCTTTGAGCACGGTCATCCGGTCGTAGGATTCCGGAAACACATAGGCGGTGGGGGGGTCCATGCGTCCGCCACAGCCGCCCAGGATGTGTTCGCCATCGAGCAGGATGTTCAGCCGCGAACCGGCCATCCCACGAAACACCGGATCGCCGTCGGTGCCGCCCTTGCGGATCACGCTGAAGCCGGGAATGGTTTTCAGAATGTCGGCGCCGTCATGGGCCGGAATCGGCTGGCGTGCCTGGCGCGGATCGGTGACCACGGTGAGCGGTTCACTGGTGGGGGTGGCCGTGACCACGGTGGGCGCCAGTTCGATGAGCTGGGCGCTTGCCTGGCCCGGCGTGACGGCAAGCGGCAGGGCCAGCAGGGAGAGCGCAAGCGGAGAGAAGGCGAGCGGAGAGGGCTTGCGCGTCCGGCTGCGTGTCGAAGTGTTCCGGCTGTTGCGGGTGGGGGTGCTGTATGCGTTGTTATTGTGTGAGCTGTTCGAATGCTTGTTCATTGCCGTGGCCTTTGCGCTGTGCGAGGCCGTGCCAGCGCCGGCCCGACGGTGAGCGATGGCTGCGCGCAAGGGGTGAGCGGCAGCCGCAGCCCACCGGTCTGGCCCGGTGCTGTACGGTCTCGGAGAGGTATGTGTGATTCATCTGCCACGCGGCATGCGGTTGCCGCAGGGCAGGGTCGTGAAGAGCGAGCGGTTCAGGCCAGTGGCGGGGCGCGGCTGGGGGGAAGCAGGCGCGTTGCGGTGTGGCGCGCCGGAAGGTATGAGTCGGCGCGCAGGGGATGCGCGTCCTGGGGTGAAAACAGTGCAGTGTGCGTTTGCGGGGCGAGCCCGGGCAGGGCGGCCACCGCGCAGATGACACACGGGGCGGCCTCGGCGACGAGGCTGTCCTCGTCTTCGCCCAACTCGGCCAGCAGTGCGAGCAGATCGGCCCGATCCAGCCCGTTGGGCGAGCAGATGTTCATCCAGCGCTCGCCGGCGTTGAGCATCTGCGCATGGTGCTGTGCGCTGACCAGTCCGATGCAGACCTGCGCGACCAGCGCCAGCCACGCCAGGCTCAGGGCCAGGCGGCGGAAGGCGGGAAGGCGGTACAGGCTGCGTCTCATCGTGAGGCGGATTCTAGGCGATGGGCGATGGCCCTGGATTGATGCGGGTCAAATCATCATGGCCTGGGTGAGCAATGCGCCTTACTGCAGGTCGAACACGAAGGTGCTGACCACGCGCAGCCGTTTCTGGCGGGTGGAGCCGCTGCTGTGTTCGTTGCCGTCGGAATCGAAGACCTGGATCACCCCCTGATTGGCGCTGCGCAGTTTGCCCAGTGCGGCGCCGGCGTCGGCGGCAAAGCGCTGGGCCTGGTCGCGGGCGTTGGCGGTGGCGTCGGCCAGCAGGGCGGGCTTGATTTCGTTGAAGCCGCGCAACTGGTAGTCCGGTCCGCCGAGTGTGCCGTCGTAGCCGCTGCTCAGTTGCACGCCAGCCTCGATCAGCGGGTCGACGCCGTTGGTGGCCTGTTCGACCACTTCGACACGTGCGGACTTGATCACCACCTGACCCTGTCCGCTGAAGCGGAAGGGCTGATCGCTGCTCGCGTAATCCCGCGCATAGCGGTCTTCCACCAGAATCGGTCGTACCTCGATCTCGTCGTCGGTGAAGCCCAGGCCGCGCATGTGGGTGATGACTTTCTCGCGGTCGCTGGACAGGCTGCTCTGTACCCGGGCGAAGTCGTCGTCGGCACGGCGGAAACTGAGGCGCCAGACGGCGTAATCGCTTTCCACATCGCGCTCGGCGAGCCCCTTCACGGTGACCGTGCGGTCGGCCGTGCGGAAGCGCTGCACGCCTTCGCCCACGGCAAAGCCCGCAGCGGCAATGCCTGCGGCAAGGATCAGGGCAGGGATCAGGCCCAGTGATTTTTCGGCCATGCTGACTCCGGTGAGGCGAGGGAACGGTAGGGCGGCATTCAGTGCTGAAAACGAAAACGGTCTGCCTGCATGCCGCAAGGAGCGCATCTTAGCACTATCGGGTAGGCGTCATGCAGGCCTGCTGCCGTGCAAAGCGCTCATCGACGTTCGTCCGGAGCGTGCCCGCCCTGTGCCTTGCCGGCATCGTCCGGCACCTCGCGGATGAACTCCCCCTCGATCACCACATGCTCGCTGCTGCCCCGTTCGCCACGCTGAAAGCCGGCGTCTGTCTGTCCGTGGCCCGGGCGGGCATGGCGAAAGTGGTTCGGATCGAAGCCTGCACCGGGTTGACCGAAACCGGCCTCGCGCATCTGCTTGCGGATGGCCCGGGTTTTCCACCACAGGTAGCCCCAGCCAATCACGCCCACGGCCAGCACCACCGCAAACACCACGATGGAAAACATGAAGGTGAGTACGCCGATGGCCACCGTGGCCACCACTGCAAGGGCGCGTGCCACGATGCCGGGCGGGCGCATGCCGCCGGGCGAGCCAGTGTTCAGGGGAATGCGGTAACGGGGGTCTTGCATGTTGTCTGCTCCAGTGCCGGCGCATGGCCGGTCAGGTTTGGCCGGTCAGTTTCCGGCTGTGGTGGCGCGTGCCCTGCGCTGTTGTGCGATGTGGTCAAGGGTGCGGGCAAGGACGGTTTGTTCGATGATGTCGGCCTCGGCCGTGGGCACGAAGGCCGTGATGCTCAGCCTGGGGCGTCCTTCGGCCGAGCAGGCGTAACGCAGGCGGGCTTCGGGAGGCGGCATGTTCACGCCGGCCCTGCGCTTGATCAGCGACAGGTAGCGATGGGACACCTCGCGACTGGCTGCGGTGCAGCGGATCAGTTCCTGCTTCAGCAGTTCGGCAATCGCCTGTACGTCGTCATCTTTTTCCAGGGTCAGTTGTATCGTGTGATACACGAATTTCTTGAAAAAGTTTTCGTTCACGGCTGGAGTGGCCAGAAAAACGCTGTTCGGCAGGGTGATCGTGCGCCCGGTGAAGCCGTGGCAGCCCGGGGTGGTTTCCAGTTCCTGCAGCGTGACCGAGAGCAGGGACAGATCGACGACTTCGCCGCGCTGATCGCCGACGCGGATCCAGTCTCCCACGCCGAAGGCACCGACCGACGTGCGCAGCAGGCCACCGGTGAGGCACAGGATGAGCTCCTTGGTGGCCACCACCAGCGCCACCAGAAAGGCGGTGACCGACAGTGCGAAGGTGCGCAGGGCCGGTGCCCAGATCATCACCATGCCGATCACAAGGGCAAGCACGAGGGCGTTGCGTGAGTAGGTCAGCAAGCGGCGGCGCTCATCGCTCATCACCTCGTCACGTCCGCGCAGCAGGCGTTGAATCAGCTTGCGCAGCAGGATGAAGCCGCCCATCAGGAACAGGGTCGCAATCGCCTGGTTTGCACTGAACCAGGAGCTCAGACTCTGCAGGTCCATGTTCAGGCCACCCAGTGCCCCGACTTGCCGCCCAGTTTCTCCAGCAGACGCACGTCGCCGATGGTCATGCCGCGATCCACGGCCTTGCACATGTCGTAGATGGTGAGCAGCGTCACGTTGAGGGCGGTGAGGGCTTCCATTTCCACGCCGGTGCGGCCCACGGTTTCGGCGGTGACGGTGCAGTGCACGGTGTGTTTCGTTTCGTCCAGCGTGAAGTCCACTGCTACCCGGGTGAGCGGGATCGGGTGGCACAGCGGAATCAACTCGCTGGTGCGCTTGGCACCCTGGATGCCGGCGATGCGGGCCACGCCAAGGACATCGCCTTTGCGGGCATGGCCATCGCGCACCATTGCGAAGGTTTCGGGCAACATGCTGATGCGGCCGCTGGCCACGGCCACGCGGCGGGTTTCGGCCTTGTTGCCGACATCGACCATATGGGCCTGGCCCTGAGCATCGAAGTGGGTGAGGGCAGAAGGAGCGGGGGAGGGGTCGGTCATGATGGTCAGTCTCGCGCACGGCTGCGAACTTGCTTCAGACTGTGAGCGGGTGCGCAGGATTTGCAATTAAATCGCTATCATAGCATCCGATGAAAAGACGACTTCCTGCCCTGTTGCTGAGTCTGGTCATGCTGCCGGCGCTGGCTCAGCCCATCGAGTTGCCCGATCTGGGCGATGTGGCCTCGTCTGCGCTCTCCGCAGCCGATGAGCGTACCCTGGGGGAGCGCATCATCCAGCAGATTCGCTGGCGCGATGCGGCCTACATGGACGATGCCGAGGTGGAGGCATACATCGCCCGGCTGGGTACGCGGCTGGTGACGGCCAGCGAACAGCCGCACGGAGCCTTCGAGTTTTTCGTGATCCGTGACCCTTCGATCAATGCGTTTGCGCTGCCCGGAGGGTACATCGGGCTGCACTCGGGCCTGATCATGGCCGCAGAGAGCGAGTCGGAGTTGGCGTCGGTTGTCGGGCACGAGATCGCGCATGTCACCCAGCGCCATATTGCACAGCTGTTCGGCAAGCAGGGGCAGACCAGCATGATCATGCTGGCGTCCCTGCTGGTGGCGGCGCTTGCGGCGAACAGCAATTCCCAGATCAGCGAGGCAGCGCTGTTTGCCGGGCAGGCCGGCGCGGTGCAGTCGCAGTTGAGCTATACCCGAGCATTCGAGCGCGAAGCCGACCGCATTGGCCTGCAGGTGCTTGAAGGCGCGGGGTTCGATGTGCGCGGCATGCCCGGTTTCTTCGAGCGCCTGCAGCGCTTGTCGCGGGTGTATGAAAACAATGCGCCGTCCTATTTGCGCACGCACCCGCTGACCCAGGAGCGCATTTCCGACATGTCCAACCGGGTGCAGCAGATGCGCTACCGGCAGGTGCCCGATTCGGACGATTTCCGTTTCGTGCGCGCCAAGCTGAAGGTGGGCGAAGGGCTGGCATCGGATGCGATACGCCATTTCGAGGCGGCACTGGCCGACAGCCCGGACGATCCGTTTGCCCGTTATGGGCTGGCGCGTGCACATTTGCGTGCAGGTCAGCTTGAGCGGGCGTCCGCCGAACTGGCGCGCCTGAACGATGCCGGGGTGCGCTCGCCCTTTGTGGCGTGGCTGGCGGCCGAGGTGGCGCTGGCCCGCCGGCAGCCCGCCGAGGCGGTGGTGCTGGTCGAGCGCGCGCTTGCGACCCATCCCGATCATCAAGTGCTGGAATATCTGCTGGGCGATGCGCTGCTGCAGGCGGGCGAGGCCGAGCGTGCGGTGCAACTGGCCCGTTCCGGCACCTTGCGCAATCAGCAGGATGTGCGTTTCTGGATGCTCGCCGCACGGGCCGAGGCGCAGCTCGGACGGCGTACGGCCCATCATCGTGCCCAGGCCGAGGTGTATGTGATCCGGGGGAGTTTGCCGGCGGCCATCGAGCAGCTGGAGCTGGCCCGCAAGGCGGCCGATGGCGATTTCTTCGAGATGTCGGCGGTCGATGCCCGCATGCGCCAGCTCAAGGAGCAGGACATGCGGGAGCGGGCTTCACGGCGCTGAGCAAGACGCACGCCGACACAGGCTCACCGCGAGCGGTGCTGTTTCGTGTCAGAGGACACGTTCCGGTGCGTCGAGTGACAGATGCACCTGGTTGCGGCCCAGTTGTTTGGCACGCAACAGGCTGGCATCGGCCTCTTCGGTCAGCTGTGCCGCACTTTCCTCATCCAGCCGGGTGGAGATCCCGGCGCTCAGGGTGGCGTACAGCGTGCCCTCGCTGTGGGTGTGCGGCAGCTCGGCAAAGTCACGGCGAATCCGGTCGATGATGGAGACGGCGGTTTCGGCATTTGCGCCGGGGAGCGCGATGAGGAATTCCTCGCCGCCATAGCGGCCGATCAGGTCGCTCGTGCGCAGCCGTCCCTTGAGCAGCCACGCCAGCCCGCGAATCACCTGATCGCCCACCGGGTGCCCGTAGGTGTCGTTGACTGCCTTGAAATGGTCGATGTCGATCATCGCCACCGACAGTGGGGTGCCTTCCTTGATCGATTGTGCAATCAGGCTCTTCAGCCTGGCCTTCGAGGCGGTGTGGTTGAGCAGGCCGGTCAGGCCGTCCAGCGTGGTGGAGCGCTGCATTTCGCGGAAGCGTTCGATCTTGGTCTTCACCACGGCGGCAAGCAGCACCGGATTGAAGGGCTTGGTCAGGAACTGGTCGCCGCCCAGGCGCAGGGCCTCGATCTGCATCCCGACATCCGATTCGCCCGACAGATAGACCACCGGCAGCGTCTGGTAGGTGGCCGACTGGCGCAACACGCGGGTGGCCTCGATGCCGCTGAAGCGCGGCATGTGCATGTCCATCAGCACCAGATCGGGACGGTACGCGGCCAGCGCGTCGAGCATCTCGCCGGGGTCGTGTATGCACTGGCTGTCGATGCCGTGCTCGGACAGGGTACGCCGGGCCATTGCGGCCGCAACCCGGGAGTCCTCGACGATCAGCACGCGGTAACGGTCCTGGTTTTCTGCCTGGGTGAGATCAAGCACCCGGTTGATCACGCTGGAAATCGGCTCGCTCTGCGGGATGGCGAAGTCTACCCCGGCGCGCATCAGCTCGACGATGGCCTCGATGTGGTTTTCCACCCCCAGATAAAAGATCTGACTGGCACGACAGCGGCTGCGTAGCGTCTCGATCATCGGCAGCATGCCCTGTGTGCCCATGTCGCGCGAGGGCATCAGGATGATGGCCAGCGGCGAGCCTTCGCCTTCACTGGCCTCGCGCCAGCTGCTGGTGCGGGCGGTGAAGCCGAAGAAGGCGAGCTGGCGGGCCAGCCCTGCGGCGGGCTCGGCGGAAATGCCGTCGGCGACGATCCACACAATGCGCGGTTTGACCCACTGGGTGTCCTGCGCCGGGTTGCGCGCGGGGGCCTGGGTGCGGCGCTCGGGCACCGGGGTGCGCGATGAATTCACTGCGGCGAACAGGGTATCGAGCTGTCGCTCCAGGGCACCCAGGTCCTGCGCGGAGATTGCGGTGCCTTCCGCCTCGGCCAGATGGCCCATGACCACGTTCTCCAGCCCCTGGCACAGGCGCATCATGCCGGGCAGGCGCAGTCGGTTGAATTGTTCGGACAGGCTGCTGACCGCAACCGCAAACTCCACGAACTGCTCGAAGCAGCCGTGTTCGCGGTAATCATCCCAGCGGGCGCGGAGATTGTGCAGGCGTTCGTCCAGGGCGTCGGGCGGGGTGGTGGACATGCGTCTTGTGCGATCCGGGTAAGGGGTGAGTGGTAAGGGCTGAGGGCCGAAGGTTGCAATCGCGCGTGAGCCTGAGTTGAAGCTGTGGTCGCTGCGTTCAGTACAGGAAGCGTGGCGCCAGGCTTTCCAGATGCAGCTCCTTCAGGATGGCTTCGGCGCGCTGCCGTGCATTGCCACGTGGCTGGCCGGTGGCGCGCGCAATGATGAGTTCATTTTTCAGGGAATGTTCCCAGCCGGTGAGCTCGGTCACGGTGACCTGGTAGCCGTGGGCCTCCAGCAGCAGGCAGCGCAGCACGTTGGTGAGCTGGCTGCCGAACTCGCGGGTATGGATCGGGTGTCGCCAGAGTTCGGCCAGCGGCGTGGCGGACAGGGCCTGGCTCTTGTGCTGGCGCAGCGCGGCCGCCACTTCGGCCTGGCAGCAGGGCACCAGCACCACGAAACGCGCCTGCCGGGCGAGCGCGAAGCGGATCGCGTCATCGGTGGCGGTGTTGCAGGCATGCAGCGCGGTGACGATGTCCACCGTGGGCGGCAGGTCGGGTGAGTCGATGGAGGCTTCCACGCTCAGGGCGTGAAAGTCCATGCGCGCAAATGCCAGTTGATCGGCCAGCTCGCGTGAGCGGGCGACCAGTTCCTCGCGGGTTTCGATGCCGACGATGCGGCCGCTGTCGCGGGTTTTCAGGAACAGGTCGTAGAGAATGAAGCCGAGGTAGGATTTGCCCGCCCCGTGGTCCACCAGGGTGATGTTGCCGTGCTCTGCGACACAGGCTTCCAGCAGCGGTTCGATGAAATTGAACAGGTGATACACCTGCTTGAGCTTGCGCCGGCTGTCTTGATTGAGCTTGCCGTCACGGGTCAGGATGTGCAGTTCCTTGAGCAGTGCCACCGACTGCCCGGGGCGTATGTCGGGCGGGAGGGCTTCTGCGGGCGGCGGGGTGGCCTTGCGCGCCTGGCCCTGTCGGTTGGCGCCAGGGCGGGAGGGGTTCGGCTTGCCCATCACGACTCTCCGTCCGGGCGTACAAAACCGAGCGCATGCCAGCCCTCCAGGCCGATCCTGCGCAGGGTTTCGATGTTGGTTCGGTAGATGCTGTCCGGGTCGGGGTGGCCCGAGATCGCGCGCTCCAGGCTTTCCTCGCGAATCAGGTGCAGGGTGGGATAGGGCGCGCGGTTGGTGTAATTGCCGATGTCGTCCGCTTCGGTGCCGTCGAACTGGAACTGCGGGTGAAAGCTGGCGATCTGGATCACGCCCTCCAGATCGTGCTCGACGACCGCCTCCTCGGCGATGCCCACCACTTCGTTGAAATCCAGAAAGTCGGGCAGCAGGGTGGGGTGGATCAGCAAGGTGGTGTCGGTCTTGTCCGGGGCAACCTCGGCCAGATACTCCAGCTCCCGGTCCAGGTCTTCGAGAAAACCGTCCAGATGCGGGGCCTCGCTCACCACGATGCGCACCTGATCGCGCACATACACCGAGCGGGCAAAGGGGCACAGGTTCAGACCGATCACGGCCTTTTCCAGCCACAGGCGGGTGAGGGCAATGACGGTGTCACGATCGGGGGCGGATGAAGGGCTCATGCGGAATGCCTGCCTGAACAAAAGTTTCTATTTTGCCCCAGCTTGCGGGCAATCGAGAGGATAATTGCATTTTTGGCAGAATCCAACGACTCACGCAATGTCCATACAGTGGTTTCCCGGTCACATGACTTCGGCACGCAAGAAAGCGTCCGAAACCATGGCCCGTACCGATCTGGTGATCGAGGTGCTCGATGCGCGCATTCCCGAAGCCAGCAGCAATCCGATGATTCACGAGTTGCGCAGGCAGCGCCAGCGCCCCTGCCTGAAGGTGCTCAACAAGTCCGACCTGGCCGATCCCGAAGTCACCCGGGCCTGGCTGGCGCAGTTCAATGCCCAGCCCGGAGTGACCGCAGTGGCGGTGTCGTGCCGCACGCCGGGCGATGTGGCGCGCCTGCCGGCCCTGTTCCAGTCGCTGGCCCCGCATCGCAACGATGGCACGAAGTTGCTGCGCATGATGATCATGGGCATCCCCAACGTCGGCAAGTCCACGCTGATGAACGCCCTGCTCAAACGCAAGGTGGCCAAGGTGGGGGATGAGCCGGCCGTCACCAAGTCGCAGCAGACCTTCGATCTGGGCGAGCACATGACCCTCACCGATACGCCGGGCATGATGTGGCCGAAGATCCAGCACGATCTGGACGGTTTCATGCTGGCCATCTGCCATGCGATCGGCCGCAACGCGGTGATCGATGAGGAAGTGGCGGAAGTGCTTGCCCGCCTGTTGCTGCAGATCTGGCCCGAGCGGCTGGCGGAGCGTTATCGCATCGATGTGGCCACGCTCGACGCAGTGGGGGTGGTCGAAGCGGTTGCCCGCCGCCGGGGGTGTTTGCTGCGGGGTGGGGTGCTGGACATGGAAAAGGCGTCGCTCATTCTGCTCAACGACTTTCGCAGCGGTGCGCTGGGCCGCATCAGCCTGGAAACACCGGAGAGCCGGCAGGCCATGCTGGCGCAGGCGGCCGAGCGTGCAGCGGCGGCCCGCGCCGGCGATGGGGATGAGGGCAGTCAGGGCGAGGTGGCGCCATGAGCCCTGTGGACGATCGGTCAGCATCGCCCCCGTCCCCGCCTGCCAGTGAGGCTCAGGCCCTGCAGGCGCGGCTGGTGAGTATCGAGACCAAGCTCGCGTTCGCCGAAGACACCGTAGAGGCGCTCAACCGGACCGTGTTCCGTCAGCAACAGCAGCTGGACCTGTTGCAGGAAGCCATGCGGCAGCTGAATGGTCAGCTGCAGGCGGCCCGTTCCGCTTCGGGTGATCCGCGCCACGAAGTGCCGCCGCATTACTGAACGCTCCCCGGTCAGCGGCTGGTGAGCTTCAGCTCGATGCGCCGGTTGCGGGCGTGGGCTTCCGCGCTGTCGCCACTGTCCAGCGGATGGTATTCGCCGTAGCCGGTGGCCGCCAGGCGTTGGGCGGGCACGCCTTGGTCGCGCAGGAACTTCACGATGGCCAGTGCCCGGGCGGTGCTCAGCTCCCAGTTCGATGGAAAGCGGGCGGTGGAGATCGGTCGGCGATCGGTGTGGCCGTCCACCTGCAACACCCAGGGCAGGTCGCCCGGAATGTCGCGTGCAACCGTCTTCAGGGTTTCGGCCAGCCGTACGAGCTGGCGCAGCCCTTCTTCGCTGACCTCGTCCGATGCGGACGGGAACAGCACTTCGCTGGAAAACACGAAGCGGTCGCCGACGATCTGCACATCCTGCCGCTCGCCGAGTACGGCCCGCAGGCGGCCAAAGAACTCCGAACGGTAGCGGTTCAGCTCGCGCACCTGCTGGGCCAGGGCCAGATTGAGCTCGCGGCCGAGTTCTTCTATGCGCAGTTCCTTTTCGGCGATGTCCTTCTGCGCGTTGCCCAGCGCTTCGTTGAGGGCTTCGAGCTGGGTGCGGATGGCGGCGAGCTGGCGGTTCAGGAGCTCGATCTGGGCCAGGGCGCGTTCGGAGGTTTCTTCCTGGGCCTGCAGCGTGCGCCGGGTGTCGTCCAACTCGCTGGCGCGCTGGGCAATCTCGCTTTCCAGTGTCTGCTTGAGGCGTTCCAGCGCGGCAATGTCGGCCATCAGGCGGTTGGCCTCGGCCGTGCTCTGCCTGAGTTCGTCCTTCGTGCGGGTGAGCTGGTCGCGGGTGTCGTCCAGGGACTGGCGCAGGTGGGTGCTCGTCTGCTGTTCATCGGCGAGGGTGGCGCTCAGTTCGGCAATGCGGCTTTCCGCACGGCTGCGTGTGTCGCGTTCCAGGCTCAGCGTCTGTGCCAGGGCTTCGAGTTCGGCGTTCAGGCGGGCGAGTGCCCGGTCGCGCCCGCTCACCGCATCGGACAGCACGAACTGGCCGATCACGAACAGCAGGATCACGAACACCATCACCATCAGCAGGGCCGCCAGGGCATCCACGAAGCCGGGCCAGAAGTCCAGCGTGCGACGGCGGCGGGAGAGTAGGGCCATGTCGACTGTCCTTGATCCCGAAGCGTCAGCCGGAGTGTCTGGAGCCCGGGTGTGAGGTGTTGAGGGCGGCAGCAATCGTGCGCGACATCAGGCGCAGTTCGCTGCGTAGCTCCTCCGAAAACTGCTGGCCTCCGTCCCCCTGCGGACGCTGTGCGAGCTGGCGCAGCAGGCTGCGCAGGTCGTCCTGGGTTTCGGACAGCGCCGTCACGCCCCGCGATTCGCGGCTGATGAGTTCGGACAGGCGGTTGAGCTGATGCCCCAGCTCGCTGAGCTGGTCGATGGTGGCGCGCCGCTCGCGTTCGGAGTCGGCCACCGTGCGCTGCATCCGGTCCAGGCTCTCGGCGGTCTGTTCGAGCAGGGCCTGCACATAGGCCGGCACGCTGCCTTCGCCGTCGCTGCCCATGTGCGAGGGGATGCGGGTGATGTTGGAAAGCCATTCTTCAAGATCGTTGTAGAAACGGTTCTGCGCATGGCCGGACTGCAGGTCGAGAAAGCCGACGACGAGCGAGCCGGCCAGCCCGAACAGCGAGGTGGAGAAGCTGGTGGCCATGCCGCCCAGTGGCTCGTCGAGCTTGGTCTTGAGGGCTTCGAACATGGCCACGGGGTCGCTGCCCACGCTCATGCCGCCAATGATCTCGCCCACCGAGCGGATGGTGACCAGCAGGCCCCAGAAGGTGCCGAGCAGACCGAGAAAGATGAGCAGGCCGATGAGGTAGCGGCTCAGGTCGCGCTGCTCTTCGAGGCGGATCTGCACGCTGTCGAGAATCGAGCGCATCGAGGCGGGCGACAGATTGAGCTTGCCACGCTGGCTGGACAGGATTTTGCCCATCGGGGCGAGCAGCACCGGGCGTACCGAGGCGGGGCGCTGCTCGGGGGCATGGTGGAAGCTGTCGATCCACAGCACTTCACGTTGCAGGCGCCACACCTGCCGGAGATTCACCGCGATGCCGATGGCGAGCACGAACAGGATCAGGCTGTTGAACTCCAGGTTGGCCATGAAGGCATGCTTGAGCTGGGGCACCAGCAATGCGGCGAGCATGGCCACCAGGGCGAGAAAGACGCCCATCCAGGTGGTGACGTGGAGGGGGTTGGAGAACTCCTTGTGTTCCATCGGCGCACATCCTCTTCAACAGACCGATATCTGCCACTCGCTGCCACCCGCTGTCACCGTGATCGGGCGCCGGGCGAAGCGACGCTCAAGAGTCTAACGCGAAACCTGCCCGGAGAGGGGCATGTCATTCGGCCTGCACTTTGGCTGCGTCATCGTCGGGTTCGAGTGTTTCGCCGGGTTCCGTGTCGGGGGGCTCGCCGGGCGCTTCCCCGGTGTGTGTGGCCGCTTCCAGCTCCAGCGGCTGCTGCAGGCGGGCAAAGTCGCGCGGGGCCACATACTGGAGCAGTTCCTTGCCGCGCAGGTCCAGCGCGATGTGCAGCCCCTTTTCGGGATACAGGTAATGGGTCAGGTGCGCATGGCTGCTGATCGTGCTTGCCGGTTCGCCGAAGCGCTGCAGGATGATGGCTTCGTCAAGGTCGGCGGTGGGCATGAAGCCGATCGCCACGATGGGCAGTGCGCGCGCGGTCGCCAGATCGTCCGGGTGCAGCGTGATCTTGCGGGTGGTGCTCTCCATGTAGGCTTCCTTCAGGGCGCGGGCGCGCATGGCCTGAAGTGCGTCCTGGCCGATGTCGACCGTCACCGTGGCCCGGCCGGTGATGAAGCCGGCGCGGGTGTCCTCGAAATACGCCTCCAGCGAGGCGGGCTTGCCCGGGGCGACAACGATGGCCACCTCGACATCGCGCCCGAACTGGTCGATGGCCTCCTGCAGGGTGCTCACGCCCGGCTGCAGCGAGAATGCCCGGGTCTGTCCGGGCGCGATCTGCTCGATCTGCCAGGGCAGGCCGCTGTCGGGCAACTGGCCGGCCGATTCGTCAAGGGCGATCCACAGCAGAGGGGCCAGCAGCACGACCGCGATGGCCGCAATACCGTATGCAATCCATTTGAACATTGCCAGGGTCTTTCCGGAGGGTTGGACGGCCGGGCATTGTGCCCGATACGCCGCCAGCGCGCAGCAATGCCCGGCGGATGTTCCATTCAGGCGGAGCAAATCGATGCAGGCTGTTATATTTGATTCATCAACATGCAAGGATGACACACCATGCGGACAACGATTTCGTTTGATGACGCGCTGGTCGACCGTGCCCAGCGTCTCACTGGGCTGATGGAAAAGTCGGTGCTCGTTGCGCTGGCTTGCCTGAGCGGGATGGGGGTGTGGGCCGGGGCTGCGCGCGCGGATGAAGCGCCGTTGCTGACGTTTGCCTCTGCGGGGCAGTCGGTGGCGGTGGTGAGCGTGGCGGGCGGTTTGCAGCATCCGTGGTCGCTGGCCTTTCTGCCTGAGGGGGGCATGCTGGTGACGGAGCGCGAAGGGCGCCTGCGCAGGGTGTCGCCCGAGGGGGCGTTGTCCGCGCCAATCGATGGCTTGCCCCCGGTGCATGCGCAGGGGCAGGGCGGGTTGCTCGATGTGCTGCTGGACCCGGATCATGCCAACAACCGCCGTCTCTATCTGGCCTATGCCGAGCCGACCGGCCGGGGCGCGCGCACTGCAGTGGCCAGTGCGGTGCTGGCACCGGGCAGCAACCGGCTGACGGCGGTGACGCGCCTGTTTGCGCAGAACGAAGACCCCTCCGGCCGGCATCACTGGGGCGCGCGACTGGTGTTCGATGCGGAGGGCCATCTGTTTGTCACCCTGGGCGACCGCTTCTTTCATCGCGACCGCGCGCAGGCGCTGGACAGTCATCTGGGCAAGATTGTGCGCATCTGCGCGGACGGTTCGGTGCCGGAGGGCAATCCCTTTGTCGGTCAGTCGGGCGCCTTGCCGGAAATCTGGTCGTATGGGCACCGTAACGTGCAGGGGGCGGCGCTTCATCCACACACCGGTGAGCTATGGGCGCATGAGCACGGTCCGCAGGGCGGGGATGAAGTCAATCGGGTGAAGCGGGGTGGCAATCATGGTTGGCCGGTGATTACTTACGGACGTGAGTACGTGACCGGAGCGCGCATTGGGGAAGGGCGCGAGCGGGCCGATGTGGTTGCGCCGCTACACCAGTGGACACCGTCGATTGCTCCGTCGGGCATGAGTTTTTACACCGCTACGGTGTTTCCCGGCTGGCAGGGCGATCTGTTTGTGGGGGCGCTGCGCGGGCAGCATCTGGCCCGGCTGAGCCTGCAGGGGGCGGAAGTGGTGTCCGAGGAGCGTTTGCTCGAAGCGCTAGGGGTGCGCATTCGCGATGTGCGCCAGGGGCCGGATGGTCTGCTGTACCTGCTCGACGATAGCGAGGGACGCATCCTGCGCCTGCAGCCCGGTTCGCCAAACCAGGCTGACTGACCGGGCCGCGCAGCGTCTCGGTCAAGCCCGGTTTTGCGAACCCGGTTCAGGCGGCCTGCAGGCTGTCGAGCCGGGTGCGAAATGCGTCGGGCACTGGCCGGACCTTGCGTGCCTCGTAGTCGAAGAACACCAGCCCGGTCTTCACGCGGGCGACTTCGCGGCCGCTGTCGCGTTCGCTCACGGCATACACCAGGTCGCAGCCGTATTTGTTGAAGTCCTGCGCGGCGAGGCGAAACACCAGGGTTTCACCATGGAAGGCTTCGGACAGGTAGCGCACTGCGGCATCGGTGATGACGATGCCCACGCCTTCCACACTGGTCTGGGTATAGCCGAGATGGCTGAAGAAGCGTTGCCGCGCTTCGGACACCAGCGTCATGAGCTGGGCGTTGTCCAGATGAGCAGCTTCATTGATGTGACTTTGGTAGATGCACAGTTCGGTGCTGAAGCAGAAGTGCTCCGGCAAGGCGATGTCGACGCGTGCCATGGCTGTGGATGAGTCCCGGGGTGTGGAATGTAGCGGATGATGCTGGCGTGAGGTGCGACTCAGATGACCTTGAGCAGGTCTTCGCGCAGTTCTTCGCTGCGGCGCTTGCCCTCGCGCGAATCGACGATGGCGCGATACCACAGGTCGAAATGCGCGCGCAGTGCTTCGGCGTCGGCCGCCTGAAAGATGTCGCTCTGCAGACTCACATGGGAAAAACCACCGCAGAAGGTCTTGATCGTGTTGATCATGAAGTGCTTGGCCATGTCGAGTTGCTTGGCAGTGACTTCGCTGGCGGGTCGGAAGGCCGTGATCGAGGGCAGGGGGGTTTCGCCAATCTGGTCGATGCCGCCACTGTCGTTCTTGAAGCCGATCAGTTCGATGTAGCCTTCTTCCTCGAGCATGCCCAGGGAATGGGAGAGGTCGTCGGCCGCGACCAGATCGCGCAGGTCCGAGACCGTGTGCTTGCCGTCCACAAAAATCAGGAGCCGGCGTTGGCGTGGCGTGAGTTTGCCCGAGCGGGTCGTTACTTCTTCGCGTCCGAGTTCCGTCTTGGCGAAAACTGCCGTTGTTGTCATCTTCTCCTCCAGGGTTGGCTGCTGGGTGGCGAATTTGGGTACGCCTGCGCGTGGTGTGCGTCTTTTGCCTACAGGGGCACAATCTTACTGCGGCTGTGGCAGATTGTGTTGTGTGGCTTTGCACGAATAGGCTGATTTTTACCGGTTTTTTGCTTTTCCGGACAGTGCGCCGGGGGGCTGAAACGGACAGGGGCAGGAGGCTGCAGTCGGGACGTTTCGGGGGCTTCGCCGCGATTTATGACTTTCCGGATAGAGCGAATGTCATCTTGCGTGGCTGGAGGTCCTGTATTGTCAAGCGTTTGCAGGATGTCCGATGCGTGTTGACGAAACCCTTCCAGAGTTGGATCATCGGCCGAACACACGACTGCGCTCAGCCCATGACCCATCATCGCAATTCAGCCTGCAACCCGGCCTGCAGCCAGCACCTGGCCAGCCTCGGGCATGTTCCCCCTGTGGGACTTTCAGTCACATTTCGCTCTGCGGAAAGGCGTTTCGGGTTGTGCGGCCTGATGCTGGCTTTGATGCTGCCGGTTGCGTACAGGGCGCAGGCAGCCGACCCTTTTTTCGATGAAGTGCCGCTGGTGCTGACGGCCTCGCGTCTGGAGCAGTCCGCGCTTGATGCGCCTGCAGCGGTGACGGTGATCGATCGCGAGATGATCGAGGCTTCCGGTTTCACCGAGCTGCATGACCTGCTGCGCCTGGTGCCGGGCTTTTTGGTGGCGAACTGGCCGGACGGTTCGCCGACCGTTGCGAACCATGGTCTGGGCGATGCGCATGACCGGCGGATCAAGGTGATGATTGACGGACGCACCGTCAATAGCGTGCTATGGGGCGACACCCGCTGGCAGGATTTGCCGATCCGGGTGGATGACCTGGACCGGGTGGAAGTGGTGCGTGGCCCCAACGGTGCAGCGTACGGGGTCAACGCCTTTCAGGGGGTGATCAACCTGATCACCCGCCCACCCGCCACGGAAGACGGGGTGACCCTGATCGGTCGGGTCGGGCGGAACGGGTTTTTCGATACCGGTGTGCGCATCAACAACCCGGTAGGTACGGCGGTGGACTGGCGCCTCACGGCCTCGCGCCGCGCCGCACTGAATTTCGAGTCGCATTTCGAGCCGGGCATGGGGTATCACAGCCGGGAGCATATTGCGCGCAATGTGGTGAATTTCAACGCCTCCACCTGGCTGGGGCCGCAGGACGAATTGCGCCTGCAGTTGGGGGCGAGCGATGGGGTGAATCGGCGCGGCACACCGGGCAAGGAGAGTTTTCCACCCCACAGCGAGTCTGACCGTTCCCTGTACCTGCACATGGGGTGGGTGAGGGCGCTGGATGTGGAAAGCGAATTTTCCATGCAGTACTACCATCAGCAGGAGCGTGTGCGCGCGGGCTTTCCCGTGCCGATGGTCGATGCTGCCACGGGCACGCGCCTGATGGTGCCCACCGATACCGATCGGGATGCGCGCCGCGACGATCTCGAGGTGCAGTTCAGCGACCGCCTGTCCGACAACCTGCGCATGATGATCGGTGCCGGGGTTCGCCAGGAGTCGGTGGAGTCGCTGCGTTACTTCAACCGCACCGATCCGGTACGCGCCACGCACTGGCAGATGTTCGGCAGCCTCACCTGGAATCCCATCGAACGCCTGTCCATCGATGCCGGGGGCACCTGGGAGAAGCACCAGTACAGCGGCACGCTGTTTTCCCCGCGTCTGGCGGCGCTGTATGCGATCAGCCCCGATCAATCCTTGCGTGCGGCGGTAGGAACGTCGTACCGGGCGCCGTCCATGATGGAGTCCGAATCGTTCGAGGTGATCCGCATGGACGGCATGGTGAAGTCCATCATGTATCGCGCAATGAATCCGGTGGAGCCCGAACGGGTGCGCTATGTGGATCTGGGCTATGTGGCCCATGCCCGCGAGTTCGGGGTGCGCTTCGATGCACGCGTTTTCCGCGAGTCCTACAGCCGTTATCTGGACGACAGCAGCTGCATCAACCCGCCCAATCTGGGCACCTTCCCCACGCATGCGGTGTGCACCGGGGTGCCGGACAATTTCGTGCCGTTCCGCCCCGAACAGAAATCCTTCATTTTCTCGAATCTCGATGCCTTCGTGATGAACGGTGCGGAATTCAGCATCGACTGGCGACATCGGGGTTGGGGCCGGGTGATTCTGTCTCAGGCCTTCATCGACATCGATCCGCGTGGCCGGGTGTTCGACGGCGACATCCAGAAGAGCGCACCCAGTGCGATGACCTCCCTGCTGTTGATCAAGAACCTGCCCAACCGCTGGCGTGCCAGCCTCGGGTATTACCACAACCAGGAAATGTACTGGCTCAACGGCGGAGACCGGGTGCCTGCGCGCGACCGTTTCGATGTGCGGATTTCCCGGGGGTTCGGCCACAAGTCGCAGGAGAATGAAATCGCCCTGCAAGTTCACAGCATGGGGGGACGCTACCCCGAGTTTCATGCCGGCAAGTTCCGTGCAGAACCTCAGGCCTTCGTGAGCCTGCGCTACACCTTCTGATGACGCAGCGGGGGTGCGGAGGAGCACTCCGCCCCCTGCCAGCCTCGGGCCACCTGCCATTCCGGCCACCCTGTGTTGCGCCCTTCCAGCCGAGTGCCTTGCATGTCCGACTTTCTCGCTGTCCTGGCGTTCTCGTTTTCGATTACCGGGCCAATCTTCGTGATTCTGGCGCTTGGCCTGCTGCTCAGGCGTGCCGGCATGATCACCGATGCCTTCGTCGATGCCGGCTCGCGTCTGGTGTTCAACCTGTCCCTGCCGGTGCTGCTGTTCCTGAGCATTGCCGGCACCCGCATGGACGATGCCCGCAGCCTGTCGCTGATTGCGTTCGGTGCGCTCGCCACGGTGCTGGCCTTCGTGCTGCTGGAGTGGCTGGCGTCCCGGGTCATCGAGCCGGCGCGCGACCGTGGCGTGTTCGTACAGGGCAGCTTTCGTTCCAACATGGGCATCATCGGCCTGGCCTACTGCGTGAATGCCTATGGGGAGGCCGGGTTGCTGACGGCATCGCTGTATCTGGGCCTGATCACCATCCTGTTCAACGTACTCTCGGTGATCACCCTGAATCGCTCCCTGCACCGCAGCAGTGGCGGGGTGCGGATGCTGCGCGGAATTGCCACCAATCCGTTGATCATCGCCATCGTGCTGGCCTTGCTGGTGTCGTGGGCCGGACTGCGCCTGCCATCGGTGCTGGCCCAGTCCGGGCAGTACCTGGCCGACCTGACCCTGCCGTTGGCCCTGTTGTGTACCGGCGCGACCCTGAACTTCGGTTCGCTTCGCTCCGAGTTGCGCAGCACCTTGCTGGCCACCGCAATGAAGTTGGTGGTCATTCCGCTGACCTTCACCGCAGCAGGCATCGCAGCCGGTTTCCGTGGGGTTGAGCTGGGTGTGTTGCTACTCATGTCTTCGGCGCCCACGGCTGCGGCCAGTTATGTGATGGTACGGGCGATGGGCGGCAATGCGACGCTGGCCGCCAACATCATTGCCCTGAGTACCCTGGGCTCCCTGCTGTGCACCAGCGCTGGAGTGGTGGTGCTCAGCAGGCTGGGGTTGATGTGAGTCCGTTCATCAGCCCGGACGGTGCCTTGCGGCAGAACGCTGCAGGCAGTGTCCGCTGGATCGATTACATTTGCAGACGCGTCCGAACCGCAAGCGCCGTGCTTGTCCCCTTCATCCGCTCCTCCTGAACGCACCATGACGCCTACCCGCCGCTTCCTGCTGGTTCGTGCCCTGAAGGCCACCGGCGCCTATGCGCTGTTCGGTGTGTTGTGGATCATTGCATCGGATCGCCTGCTGTTGGCGCTGGTGCGGGGAGATCTGGAGCAGTTTTCACGGGTGCAGACCTTCAAGGGTCTGATCTTCGTCATTCTTACCACCCTACTGATCTTCCTGCTCACTTGGCTCGCCCTGCACCAGTTGCACCGTGCGGCCGAGCGTTTGCGGCGCAGCGAGGAAAACCTGCGCCGTGCCCAGACGATTGGCCAGATCGGCAGCTGGTATACCAACGACAGCCTGAATGCCGGAGTGCCCGACTGGCAGCATTCCGGCCGTGTGGTGATGGAGTGGTCCGACCATGCGCACGAACTGCTGGGCATCCCGCGTGGCCGGGCGATAGACCGTGACCTGTTCATGGCCTGCGTACATCCCGACGATCGCGACAGGGTGGCCGGTGCCATCGAAGAGGCGATGCGCACCGGCAGTCATGACATCGAATATCGCATCGTGCGTTCGGGCGGTGAGGTGCGCTGGCTGCGCGGACGTACCGAATTCCGCTTCGATGAGGAGGGCACTACCACCGAGGCCATCGGTACCGTGCAGGACATCACCGAACGTCGCCTGCTGGAGCAGGCACGCCAGCAGCTCATGGAGCGTCAGCACATGCTGGCCAACGCCTCTCCGGCGCTGTTGTGGACGGCCGATGCGACAGGCCGGCTGGATTGGGTGAATGAGCGTTCGCTGACCTTTACCGGTCGCCCCCTCCAGGATGAGCTGAACTGGGGTTGGGTGGAGCTGGTGCATCCTGATGACCGGGAGGGCTACCTGAGCATCTTCCGCCAGGCGGTGGCCAATTGTCTGCCTTTTTCCACCGAGTTCCGCATGCTCCGCCACGACGGTGAATACCGCTGGCTGATGGCACAGGGCATGCCCAGACTGGACCCGGCATCCCCCGGGCGGTGTGTGGGTTTCATTGGCTCGGGGCTGGATGTGACCCGCGAGCATGAGGCACTGGAGGCCTTGTGGGCCTCGGAAGAGCGCCTGCGCCTGGCGCTGAAGGCGGGGGGGCAGGGCATCTTCGACATTGACTTTGCTTCCGGGCGGGTGCTGGTGAGTGCAGAATATGCGCACATGCTCGGTCATGACGAGGGGGATTTTTCCGAAACGCTCGATACCCTGCGCAAGCGCATCCATCCGGACGACCTGAATGACTATGAGCAGCGACTCTCCGATTGTCTGGCGGACAATCGCCACGACTTTCGCGCGGAGTTCAGGCAGCGGGCGGCCAGCGGCGACTGGAAATGGATGCTGGCCATGGGGGCGGTGATCGAGCGCGGCCAGAATGGCCTGCCGCTGCGCATGATCGGCACACAAACCGATATTGACCGCATCAAGCGGGCCGAGGCGCTGCTGAGCAGCCTGAATCAGGTGCTGGAGCAAAGGGTTGCCGAGCGTACCGCGCAGCTCGAAGCGGCCAACAAGGAGCTGGAGTCGTTCTCATATGCGGTGTCCCATGACCTGAAGGCACCGCTGCGCGGCATTTCCGGTTACAGCGAACTGTTGCTCGAAGACTACGGTTCAAAGCTCGACACGCAAGGATGCGATTTTCTGCACAAGATTCGCCGGGGGGTGGAGCAGATGCACGCGCTGATCGAGGACATGCTTGCCTATTCACGCATCGACCGAACGGTCCCCGACGTATCCTGTTTTGCACTGGATGAACTGCTGGCGGCGGTGATGGAGCAGTATGCCGGCACCGTGGAGGCGGGGCAGATCACCTTGACCTGCCATTGCGAACCCCTGGAAGTGTGTGCCGACCGGGAGGGGCTGGCAGTGATTCTGCGCAATCTGCTGGACAATGCGCTGAAGTTCAGCCGCGATGTGCCCCGGCCCCATGTGGAGGTTGGCGCGCGGCGGGAGGGTGAGCGTTGTGTGCTGCATGTGCGCGATAACGGCATCGGCTTTGACATGCAGCACCATGAGCGCATTTTCGAAGTGTTCCAGCGTCTGCATCGCGATGAACGGCACATGGGCACCGGGGTCGGTCTGGCGCTCGTCAGGCGGGCGGCTGCCCGCATGGGCGGACGGGTCTGGGCCGAGAGCCAGCCCGGCCAGGGGGCCTGTTTCTTTGTGGACATTCCATGTGCGCCCGCGCCGGCGGAAGATGCCGGGCCGGGGGGCGGCACGGTTTGAATGCCCCCGTGGCCGTTGCGGACATGACGCAGACAGGATGACGTTTTGCCGATCATATTTTCCGATGGTTGGACTTGCAGTGCCTCTGCTGGGTAACATGCATGCCAGTGCAAGTTTCGGAACCTCGCCTGCAGCATATGCCGAGGTGACTGGAATGCATCTTGTCAGGGCGCCGCAGTGCGTCGATCAACCGCAGCGAAGGCAAATACAAGGGCACATAACAGGAGAATTGCAATGATTGGAGGAGGGGTGAGCATTCAGGCTGGGGCACACCTGAGCGTGAATCATCTGGTGGTGCCCCGGCTGTCGCGGCTATTGTCAGCGGCCGATGCGCTCGGGCTGACGGTGCATAAGCGCAAGGGACAGGTGACCTTCATTGACGGAGGCATTGAGGCGCGCGGCAGTGCGGCCGCCGGGGCCAGAATCGCCGAAGTCTGCATGGCCGGGCTGGGCGCGGTGCAACCCGGCGGGCAGCTCGATCCGGGCTGGCCGAGCTGGACCGAAGTGCGCAGCGTGCAACCGGTGATTGCCTGTCTGGCCAGCCAGCATGCCGGCTGGCGCCTGGAGGTGGCCGATGCGGGCGATGGCCTGGGGCCGTTTCGTGCGCTGGCCTCGGGGCCGGCCCGTTCGCTGGCCTGCACCGAGCGGGTGTTTGCGGATCTGGGCTACAGCGATGAGGCGCTGGAAGGCGTGTTGTTGCTGGAAACCGATCGGCGGCCACCGGACAGCGTGGTCGAGCGCATCCTCTCCGATTGCGGACTGGACCCCGAGGGGCTGACGCTGATCCTGGCACCGATCAACAGCATGACCGGCATGACGCAACGCGTGGCGCGGGTGATGGAGATCGCGATTTACCGGGCCTACCGGCTGGGCTTCCCGATGGATCAGATCGTCGATGGACGCGCTTCCGTGCCGCAGGCGGTGCCGTCTCCGGACATGACGGTGTCCACCGGGCGTGCGCACGACGCGGTGATCTACGGCGGGCGGGTGCATTTGCGGGTGAAGTGCGAGGACGAGCAGGCCCGCGAACTGGCGATGAAGCTGCCGTCGCTCAATTCGTCCGAGTTCGGTCAAGCCTTCGAGGAGGTGTATCTGCGCCACGGGGGCGACACCAGCAAGGTCGACCCGGCCCTCATCGCCCCGGCCGAAGTGTGGATCAGCAACCTGCTCAGTGGCCGCACCTGGCGGGCGGGCGGGCTTCGCATCGACCTGCTCAACGAGCGCTGGGTCGAGCGCTGAAGCGTTATTGCCCCGGCCCTGTCATTGTGACTGATCACCGTTTGCCCTGAATTCTTCGAAGCTGAGGGGTTCAGGGGGACGGTGTTCAGCTACCCGGTTCGTGCAGGCTGAGCACCGCTGCGGCGGGCTTGCCTTCGCTGCTGCGGCGCCAGCGCTCGATCATCACGCCGACGGCTTCCACATCCGCAAATTTGTGCGGCTTGGTGACCTTCACACGCGCCCAGTGCGCCCCGAAGCGTTCCAGCAGCAATGAGGCCACACCCTCGGCAAAGGCTTCGAGCAGCTTGTAATGGTGCTGCTCCAGCATGTCCTTGAGCGCGCTGCGCACCACGCTGTAGTCGATGGTGTCGCCGATGCGGTCCGTGTCGCAGGCCAGGCTGTGCGGCACACCGGCGGCCAGGTCGATGCGCACGGGCTGGGTGCTGTGCAGCTCGTCATGGTGAATGCCGATGACAGTCTCGCCCACCAGCCCCTCGATGAAGATGATGTCCAGCCCCTGGGCGGCCGCTTGCGGCCGGGCTGGCGGGCTCATGTCGAGGTTCAGGAACTCGGTCGGGTGACGGTTGCCGTGCATGGAAATCAAGATCGGGGGCTCCGGTGGGTGAGTGTGCCAAAGTCCCGCATTGTGCCCCGAACCGTTGTCGAAGAGGAAAAAAACCGCCCTGAGTGGCGCGTTGCCTGCGGCAATCCGTCGCGCCGCCTGCGCAAGCCTTGACCTGTGTCAACCGTGTATTGCTGACCGCGCGGTAAATTCCGCGTTTTCGCATATTCATATACAAGGAGACGCAATGGGAGAGGTCGCAACAGCCGCAGTCGCAGCAGCCGTGGTCGCAAGCCGACGGTTCATGTCGGGGAATGAAGCGGTGGCGCGCGGTGCGTGGGAAGCCGGTGTCCGGGTGGCGGCGGCTTATCCGGGCACGCCGTCGACCGAAATCCTGGAGGAGATGGCGGCGTACCCCGACCTCTATACCGAATGGTCGATCAACGAGAAAGTGTCGCTGGAAGTGGCGCTCGGTGCCTCCATGGTGGGCGCGCGGGCCTTGTGCGCGATGAAGCATGTGGGCCTGAACGTCGCTTCCGACGCGCTGATGACCATGACCGTGACCGGAGTGCAGGGCGGGCTGGTGATTGCGGTGGCCGACGATGTGGGCATGTCGTCCTCGCAAAATGAGCAGGATTCACGCTTCTGGGGGCGTTTTGCGCATGTTCCGGTGCTGGAGCCGGCCGATTCGCAGGAAGCCTACGAAATGACCCGCGCCGCCTTCGAGCTGTCCGAGCAGCATCGCGTGCCGGTGATCCTGCGCCTGACCACCCGCATCTGCCATGTGAAGGCGGTGGTGCATGTCGGCGAGCGTGTGCAGCTGGAGCCGTCAGGGTTCGAGAAGGATCCGCGCCGCTGGGTGATGGTGCCGGGCAATGCCAAGCCGCGCCTGCCGCTGATGTTCGAGCGTGAGGCGGCCGTGCGCGCCACGGCCGAAAGCACGCCGCTGAACTTCGAGGTCGATGGCAGCAACCGCAGCACCGGCTTTGTCGCATCCGGGCCGGCCTTCATGCATGTGCGCGAAGCCTTCCCGGATTCTCCGGTGTTCAAGCTGGGGCTGTCCTGTCCGCTGCCGCTCGACGCGCTGCGCCGTTTTGCCGGCACAGTGGCGCGGCTGGTGGTGGTGGAGGAAACCGAAGACCTGGTCGAGACCGAGCTGCGTGCCGCCGGCATCGACTGCGTCGGCAAGGCCCTGCTGCCGCGCATCGGTGAGCTCTCGCCCGAAGTGCTGCGCAAGGCCCTGTTGCCTGCGGGGGCTGTTGCCGAGGAGGCCGCCAGCGTGCCGGCACAGCAGGTCTTCCCGCGTCCGCCGACAATGTGCGTGGCCTGTCCGCATCTGGGGGTGTATTACACCCTGTCGCAGATGCGCAATCTGATCATTTCCGGTGATATCGGCTGCTACACGCTGGGCGCGGGACACCCCTGGAATGCGCTCGACACCTGCATTTCCATGGGCGCCTCGCTCGGCATGGCGCTGGGCATGGACAAGGGGCGCGGTGAGGCCGACGCCAGCAAGAAGATCCTCGCGGTGATCGGTGATTCCACCTTCATGCACATGGGCATGCAGGGCCTGCTCGACATCACCTGGAACCGTGGCAACGTCACCGTGCTGCTGCTCGACAACCGGGCGGTGGGCATGACCGGCGGGCAGGACAACCCGGGCAGTGGCCGCGACATTCACGGCGAAGAAACCCCACGGGTGGATTTTGCCAAACTGTGCGAGGCGCTGGGCGTGCGGCCGGAGCGTATCCGGGTGGTGGATCCCTACCAGCTGCCGGTGCTGTTCAAGGCGTTGCGAGAAGAAACCAAGGTCGAGGAACCGTCGGTGATCATCACCGACCGCCCCTGCGTACTGATCGACGACTACACCCCGACCCAACCCTACAGGGTGCGCGAGGAGGCCTGTACTGGCTGTGGCAACTGTGTGGATGTGGGATGCCCGGCAATCCATGTGACCCGCCGCGAGCAGGCGGTGAAGCCTTCCGGCAAGACGGTGGATCTGGCCTTCGTGCGCATCGAAACTTCAGCCTGCACCGGTTGCGGACTGTGCGTGCAGCCCTGCGCGCCCGAGGCCATCGTGCATGCCGATCCGGTGTTTCCGATCAATTTCAGCCGGGGCTGAGCGCGATGACGACAACCAACATCCTGGTATGCGGCATCGGTGGTCAGGGCGTGATGACCGCCACCGAGATTCTCGCCGAGGCCGCCATGTCGCTCGGTTTCGATGTGAAGAAAACCGAAGTGGCCGGCATGAGCCAGCGTGGCGGCGTGGTGACCTCGCATCTGCGCTTTGGCGCAACCGTGCTGTCGCCGCAGATTGCACCCGGTGAAGCCGATCTGCTGGTGGGGTTCGAGGCGGCCGAGGCCCTGCGTTGGTCGCACATGCTGCGCAGCGGCGCGCATGCGCTGGTCAACAGCGGTCGCATCGTGCCGCCGGTGGTCAATAGCGGGTTGTTCGACTACCCGGAGGATCCGGTGGGCCGCATGGCCGGGCTGGGCGTGGATGTCCATGCTTTCGACGCCAGCGCAATCGCTTCCGGTCTGGGCAACATCCGGCTGGGCAACACCGTGATGCTTGGGGCCATGGCCGACCATCTGTCCTTCCCGGCCGAAGTGCTGCGCGAGGCCGTGCTGGCCCGTTTCGCCCGCAAGAAACCGGCCCTGCTCGAACTCAACCGCCAGGCCTTCGAAGCCGGTCGTCAGGCCGTCGCGGTTTGACCGGTCAGACCAGCGCAACCGGCAGGGGGCGCTGGCATCACTTCTCCCCGTGTGTGCCCGGGATGCCCAATCCGAAACTGCGGGGCGACGAACAGAAACCGGATATGAGGCGTGATGCACCCGGGGCGAGCGGGCACGTGCTGGCTGCGCCCTCCACATCTGCGACAGGGGGGCATTTTGTAAATCCGGCGCCTATGCAGGGAAGGTAACGTGTCTTACCCCGGGAGGCCTGCCCGGTGCCCTGGGAACCCGCGTGCTGGAACGTGAGAACCTCATGCGCGCATTGAAACAAGTCAAACGCAACCATTCGCGCCAGGCATCGACGCAATGACGGTCGAGGCCCTGCCGGCGTACCTGAAAGCGCACTGGTTGGCGCTGCGCGAACAGCAAGTCGGCCCACGGGCCGTGGCGCATCAGCAGAACGCCGGCCTTGACGCTGGCATTACCACGCCGTACCTTTCTTGCCATGGGGCTGCCTGAATTGGCAGTGTGAGATGAACCGTTATTCATTGAACCGCCGGATACGTGATCCGTATGTCCGGTGGTGTGGGAGGGAGGCGCCGTAAGGCGGCTTCCTATCCCGATTGGGAGTCATCATCACAGGAGTGAGTCATGGGAGTCGAACTTCACATCACGCGCGCTGAACACTGGGCTGAGAACGATGACAACGCAATCGGCGCAAGTGAGTGGCTCGACTACGTAAACTCAGACCCCGAACTCCAACTCTGGCCGGAGAACGGCGAGTATTTTGTGCACTGGGTGGGGCAGTCCAAGTACGAAGAACCTTGGCTCGACTGGTTTGGTGGAAACATCTCAACGAAGTGGCCGGATACTGCGCTGTATAGAAAGATGCTCCAGATTGCGCAGCGCCTAAACGCGAAAATCCAAGACGACGATGGCAATCTCTACATTACGGAAAGCGATTGGGAGTTTGATCCAACTGCGCCGTCACCCACCGTCGAGAGAAAGGTGCCCTGGTGGAAAAGGATGTTTGGCGCATGACGCCCAACTCAAACGTTAAGCCGTTGCCACAAAGTTTCATCACATAAAGCAGCCTTCAATCCTTGTGTGGTCGGAGTTTCTTCAGGAAGAACGTAGGAAAACTTATTGTGACAGGCTTACGTGGTGAACCTGAACCTGAACCTGAACCTGAACCTGAACCTGAACCTGAACCAGGCCGGCAGCAAGGTCTATCTGGCTGGCACCTGGAACGACATCGCTGTCTATGATGCCGACTCCATGACCAAGCTGGGCAACATCCAGCTGCCAGGCGGCGACATGTCGCTCGGCACCCCACAGGTGTTCGTGCGCTGACGCCAATGTGCTGAGGTGCCTGCAAACACGGCCCCGTCCATACTGCATGGCGTGGGGCCGTGTTTTTTCAAGGGCTGGATTTTCGGCTGACGGAGGGGCGACGGAGGGGCGACGACTCAGAGCAGATCGACCGGGATCTTGAGGTAACGCACGCCGTTGTCTTCAGCAGGCGGCAGGTTGCCTGCGCGCACATTGACCTGAATCGCCGGAAGGATCAGCGTCGGCATGGCCAGTGTCTTGTCGCGGGCGGTACGCATGGCAACGAATTCGGCCTCGGTCACACCATCATGAACATGGATGTTCTTTGCGCGTTGCGCTGCCACCGTGGTTTCCCACTCTGGCGCACGGTCGTCGGGCGGATAGTCGTGGCACAGGTGCAGGCGCGTCTCGGGGGGCAAGGACAGTACCTTGCGGATCGAGCGGAACAGGGTGGCCGCGTCCCCACCCGGAAAGTCGCAGCGCGCGGTGCCATAGTCGGGCATGAACAAGGTGTCGCCGACGAAGGCATCTTCCCCAACGATGTAGGTGAGGCAGGCGGGCGTATGGCCTGGCGTGTGCATGACTTCGACCGAGAGCGTTCCGATCTGAAAGTGCTCGCCATCCTCGAACAGGCGGTCGAACTCCGCGCCGTGGGTGTTCATGTCCTTGGCGTTGAAAATGTCCTTGAAGACGCCTTGCACCTGGCGGATGTGGGCACCGATGCCGATCTGGCCCCCCAGTTGCTGCTTGAGATAGGGGGCGGCCGACAGGTGATCGGCGTGGGCGTGGGTTTCGAGCAGCCAGTCGACCGTGAGGCCGGCCTGGTGAACGTGGGCGATGGCCTTGTCGGCGGATTCATGCGAGGTCCGCCCGGACTTGGGGTCGTAGTCCAGCACGCTGTCGATGATCGCCGCCCGGCGGGTTGCCGGGTCGGAAACGATGTGGGTGACGGTGAAGGTGGCCGGATCGAAGAAGGATCGAATGTCAGCGCGTTGCATGGCGAAACCTGTTCATTGAAGTGTTGAAGACGCGTTCATCGAGTATGCAGTTTTTCAGTCCGGCACGCAGCTGTCGACCATTTTCGGCAGATTCTCGTTGTTTCATAAATGAGTGGCATGTGTAGAACTGTTCAGTCGCCTGGAATGCCGATCTGCTCTTGACTCACCTTCACCCCCGCAATAGTCTGTTACCGGCGACCACTTGCCGGCGACTGGCGTTCGATTGTCGTTATTCCAAAAGACCACAAGAGGAGACTCACATGAAGTTGATCCAGCGTACTTCCTTCATCCTTGGCGCTGCCTTTTTGTTGTCCATGGCGTCCACTGCAGCACGTGCAGTCGAGGAAACGCCGATGTCGATTCCTGGCGGAACCTATGTCGATACGGTTCAGGCGAAAGAACTGTTCGACAAGGGCATACTTTTCATCGACTCGCGCGTTCCCGTCGAGCATGCCGAGGAGCACATCAAGGGGGCGGTCAGCGTCGTTTACAGGGAAAAGCACGGCAGGGTGTCCACGATCGACCCCGAAGACAGGATGGACATGAGCAAGTTGCCGGCCGACAAGGCCACTCCTTTGGTTTTCTACTGCAATGGTTCGCCGTGCTGGCGGGGTTACAAGGGTGCGGCCATGGCCATCAAGGAAGGTTACAGCGCGGTGCATTGGTATCGGGATGGCATCCCGGCCTGGAAGGCTGCCGGTCACCCGGTGGAGTAATGCGCACCTGATATGCGCCCCTGATGCCATTCGGTTGCCTCCCGGCGTGGCAGCCGTTGCCTGTTTCAGGACAGGCAATTTTTCGCAACCTGTCTTCGCCTGGGTGACACCATGCACTTGAACATCGGCCAAAAGCTGTATCTCTTCGCCACCATCGCGCTGCTGGCATTGATCGTGCTGACGGCGATCAACCTGCTGGGCGGACGACAGGCCAGCGCCGACATGGAAAACGTGGTGGAACGCGATGTCAGGTCGCTCCTGGCCACCCAGGCAATCGACCGCCATTTGCTGGAAATACGCTTTCGCGTTGCGGGCGTCGTGCTCGATCAATTGCCGAGTGTCGGGTCGCGAAATCACCTCAAGGAAGCGCGCGATGCCATCGAAAGGAGCTGGCACGAATTCAAGGCTGCCCATTTGACCACCTCCCCCGAGGATGCCGAACTTACCGCCAAAATAAGCGATGGCCTGAAAGTGTTGCCCGCGCTCTTCGACAGGATCGATGCCTTGTATGGCGAAAACGACAACAATGCGCTCAGGGATCTTCTCGAAGACGAGTGGCCGATCGTCATCAGCAAGGTGCAAAAACCACTGGCGCAACTGGTGCAGATCAACGAGGAGGGGCTGGCGCAGCAGCAGGCGCGCGGTCTGGAGGGCGGGCAGCGACGTGCCATGTTCTCGGTCGTCGTTGCGGTGCTTGCGGCCGCCTTCCTGATGGTCTTTGCCGTGCTGATCATCCGCTCCATCACCCGCCCGCTCGCCAGGCTGCAAAACACCCTTGTGCTCGTTGAGCGCAGCGGTGACCTCACCCTGCGCGTCGGCGCTGCGAAGCGGGACGAAGTGGGCCGTACCGCTACCGCCTTCGACAGCATGATGGCGAAAATGACCGCTCTGATTGGCGATACCAGCCAATCGGCCGAGGCAATTGCCGCTGCAGCGCAATCCATGTCCGCAGCCGGCGCTCAGGTGGAAAAAAGCTCCGGTGCGCAATCCGAAGCGGCATCGGCTGTCGCAACAGCCATCGAACAAGCGTCGGTGAATATTTCCGAAACGGCCGCGAATGCCCGAACGGCCGACGAGACGGCAATGCGGGCGCGCGACGAGATCGGCACGACACTGGCCGCCGTACGCGAAGCCGCTGACAACGTCAGCACGCTCGCTGCCACGATTGGCAAGGCCAGTGACGATATTGCGCATCTGGCCGAAAGCTCGCGCCAGATTGAGGGTATCGTAAAGACCATCAAGGACATTGCCGACCAAACCAATCTGCTGGCGCTCAATGCTGCGATTGAGGCGGCGCGGGCCGGCGAACAGGGGCGCGGCTTCGCAGTGGTCGCCGACGAAGTGCGCAAGCTGGCCGAAAACACCACGACCGCCACCAGAGAAATCTCCAGCCTCATCGGTGGCATTCAGTCTGAAGTGGATACTGCCGTGGCGTGCATGAAGGAAGCCAACGAGAAGGCTGGCATGACCCGTGATTGCGTTGTTGCCTCGACTGGCGCGCTCGACGCTGCGAGCGACAACACCGGTCGGGTCACCGAAGCGGTGCGCAATATTGCCGACGCTGTGCGGGAACAGGATGCCGCCGTTCAGCAAGTAGCCCGCTGTATCGAACAAATCGCCCAGATGACCGAGGAGAACACGGCGGCAGCAAGCAACGCCGCTGCCACCGCACGGCAACTCGACACGCTGGCCGGAAGTCTGCGCGAAGCGGTGGGCCGGTTCAGGGTATAGGCGGTAGCAGCAGCGTCAGCTTTTGTCAGCTGCATCCCCTGCGACGCTCCCGCTTCCCCTTGCTTCAGGAGGCCCGAAGCCCGTAGGATTCGGCGATGGTTTTCCTGCGCGGCTGGCCACGGCCTGCCGGTTGCCGATCAGCCAGTATCTGCCGGCTCTGGTCATGACAGAACGATTCTCTCCCGATGAACTATTCCGAAATACTGGCGCAATTGAAGGCGGCTTCGGCCTTCGATCGCAGGCTCGACGAGCCTGCGTGGATGCGAGCATTGTCGACGGCGTCGAGATTCTGGACCCGCCGGGGGGCCGCCGACAGGGGCCGGCAATCGTTGACCGGTTTCGTGCCGCCAGGATGAATGTCGCGGAGTAGAATCCATGACCCTCGATTTCACCACCCTCGACGCCCTGCGCCGCCACCATCCGGCGTGGCGGTTGCTGCTTGCGGACTCCGCGCCGCTGGTGGCGAGCTTTCTTGCCCGGGTGTTCGTGCAACCCAATGTGCGCGTGATGGCGCAGGCCGATCTGGTGGAGGCGCTGGAGGACGAGTTGTATGCGTTGCGCGAGCGCCTGGGGGAGGGCACGTTTCCGCGGCGTGCGAGCGCCTATCTCGACGACTGGGCAGGGAACGAGCGGGGCTGGTTGCGCAAGTTCTATCCCGCCGGTTCGGATGAGCCGCATTATGACCTCACTCCCGCGACCGAAAAGGCCATCGCCTGGCTGGCCAGCCTGTCCGAGCGCAGCTTCGTTGGCACCGAATCGCGCCTGCTGACGGTGTTCGACCTGTTGCGGCAGATGGTCGAGGGCAGCGAGACCGACCCCGAAACCCGCATCCGCGAGCTGCAGAAGAAGCGCGACGAGATCGATGCCGAGATGGCCCGCATTCGCGACGGCGACATTCCCCTGCTGGATGCCACGGCGGTGCGCGACCGCTTCCAGCAACTGACCCTGCTGGCGCGCGAGTTGCTGGCGGATTTCCGGGAGGTCGAGCACAACTTCCGCGGGCTGGATCGTCGGGTGCGCGAACGCATCGCGCTGTGGGACGGCGCGCGTGGCGCATTGCTCGACGAGATCCTGGGCGAGCGCGACGCCATCGCCGACTCCGATCAGGGGCGCAGTTTTCGTGCCTTCTGGGATTTTCTGATGTCGCAGGCGCGGCAGGAAGAGCTCGGCGACTTGCTCGAACAGATGTTGAAGCTGCCGCCGGTAGCCGAGCTACAGCCCGACCCGCGCCTGCGCCGGGTGCATTACGACTGGCTCGAGGCCGGCGAGCATACCCAGCGCACCGTCGCGCAGCTTTCGCAGCAGCTGCGCCGCTTTCTCGACGACCAGGCGTATCTCGAGAACCGCCGCATCATGGACCTGCTGCACGGCATCGAGGCCCACGCGGTGGCGTTGCGCGAGACGATGCCCACCGGCGCCTTCATGGACATCGACGAAGCCGCCGCCGCCATCGAACTGCCGATGGAGCGACCGCTGTACCGGCCCGCCTTGCGTCCGCGCATCAACGAGGTCGCGCTGCAAGCCGGCGAGGCCGACTTCGATGCCGAGGCCTTGTTCGAGCAGGTTGTCGTGGACCGCGCCGAACTCGCCCGTCATCTGCGCCAGAGCCTGCAGACCCAGACTCAGGTGACACTGGCCGAACTGTTGGCCGCGCATCCGCTGCGCCACGGCCTGGCCGAGCTGGTGGCCTGGCTGCAACTGGCCGGCGAGCGGGCGAACACCGTGTTCGACGATGCCTGCGAAGAGCCGGTGCGCTGGCAGACGACGGCAGGCGAATGGAAACAGGCGGCGCTGCCGCGGGTAATCTTTCTGCGGTGAGGCGCGCAAACGGAAGGTTTACAAAATGGTCAACAGATGAAAAAATCTCCATGCAGTTGACCACATCGAGCACCGGAGCAACCATGAAAATCGCGACCGTCGCAGAGACCAAAACCCGGCTTTCCAGCCTGATAGCCGACGTCGAGGCTGGGGACGACGTGCTGATCACCCGCCGCGGGCAACCGGTTGCGCGTCTTGTGGCCGAGCCGGGAGCGCCCGGTTTCGGTTGGTCTGCATTGCGCAACTGGGTGGAGGCGCCGCCCACGGAAAGCTTGAGCGTGGCGCAGATGCGCGAGCAGGATCTGCTTTGATCTATCTCGATACCTCGGTACTCGGCGCGCTGTTTTTTCGTGAACCGGGTGCGGCGCGACTGCTGGGTCGGCTCGAGCCGCTGCGCCGTGAGGGCCTGCTCGTGTCGGCATGGACGCTGACCGAAATGGCCAGTGTCGGGGGAATCAGGCAGCGCACCGGCGCCATCGACGCCGCCACACGGCAACAAGCCTTGGCGCACTTCCAGCGCTTCGTGTCGGCAGAGTTGCGCACCGTCGAGATCGAACCGGTCGATTTCCGCAGTGCGGCCGTGTTCATCGAAGCACCTCCGGCCTTGCGCGCAGGCGATGCCTTGCACCTGGCAATCGCGCATCGGCTCGGTGCCCGCCTGGCGAGCCTCGATCGTCGTCTGAATGAGGCTGCTGCATATCACCACATCACCTGCCTGGAACTGCGAACAGCATGAGCAGCGAGCATTGTATGGACATGCCGCCGTCGAATACTCCACCCCTGCCGCAACCCGAGCTCTCCGCCGTCGTCATCCCCTTGCTCAAGGGCGTGCTCTACCGCGAATCCGACCCCAAGCTGTGGAATGCGCTGCTCGACCTGCAGCCGCGCGTGCGCGACTACATCGCCGTGCTGGGCCTGGAGTTGCTGGTCGACGAGGCCGAGGGCTACGCCTTTGTGCGCTCCCGTACCGACGAGGATGCCGAAGCCGGCCCGGCACTGCCGCGCCTGGTGGCACGGCGGCCGCTGTCCTTTCCGGTGAGCCTGCTGCTCGCGCTGTTGCGCAAGAAGCTCGCCGAGTTCGACGCCAGCGGTGCCGACACGCGGCTGATCCTCAACCGCGAGGAGGTCGCCGAGCTGTTGCGCGTGTTCCTGCCGGCGGGCAGCAACGAGGCGAAGCTGATCGACCAGATCGACACCCATCTCAACAAGATCGCCGAACTCGGCTTTGTGCGCCGGCTGCGCGGGCAGGACGACATGATCGAGGTGCGGCGCATTCTCAAGGCCTTCGTCGATGCGCAGTGGCTGGCGGAGTTCGACGCACGTCTCGCAGCCTACCGCGCGCAGCTGGCCGGCGAGGTGGACGCAGGGCAGGGTGATGACGACAGAGGCGAAGCATGAACGACTCACTGGGCCTGGATTTCGTCGCCGACGACCGCCTCGCCGGCTTTCGGCTGCAGCGGCTGGAGGTGTTCAACTGGGGCACCTTCGATGCGCGGGTGTGGACGCTGGCGCTCGACGGACGCAACACGTTGCTCACCGGCGACATCGGTTCGGGCAAATCGACGCTGGTCGACGCAGTCACCACCTTGCTCGTACCGGCGCACCGCATCGCCTACAACAAGGCCGCCGGGGCGGATGCGCGCGAGCGCAGCCTGCGCTCCTACGTGCTCGGCCACTACAAGTCCGAGCGTTCGGAGGCCGGTGGCAGCGCCCGCCCGGTGGCCTTGCGCGACCACAACCACTACTCGGTGATTCTCGGCGTGTTCCACAACGCCGGCTATGACCAGACGGTGACGCTCGCCCAGGTGTTCTGGATGAAGGACGCGCAAGGCCAGCCGGCGCGCTTTTACGCCGGCGCCGAGCGCGCGCTGTCGATCGCGGCCGATTTTGCCGGGTTCGGCAGCGACATCGTCGATCTGCGCAAGCGGCTCAAGCGCGATGGCGTGGACGTCTTCGACAGCTTCCCGCCCTATGGCGCGTGGTTCCGCCGCCGTTTCGGCATCGAGACTGATCAGGCGCTGGAGCTCTTTCACCAGACGGTGTCGATGAAATCGGTAGGCAATCTCACCGATTTCGTGCGCCAGCACATGCTCGAAGCCTTCGATGCCGACAGCCGCATCCAGGCGCTGATCGGGCACTTCGACGACCTCAACCGTGCCCACGAGGCAGTGCTCAAGGCCAAGGACCAGGTCGCGCGCCTCACTCCGCTGGTGGCCGACAGCGAGCGTCACGCCGCGTTGGCCGCCGAGATCGACGGCCTGCGTGCCTGCCGCGAGGCGCTGCGCGGCCATTTCGCCGGGCTCAAGCTCGGCCTGCTCGACCGCCGCCTGGCGTCCCTCACCGATGACCACCGCAAGCTCGATGCGCAGATCACCCGGTTCGAAGAGGCGCGCAGCAGCCAGCAGCAGGAAGAACGCGAACTGCGCCGTGCCATCGGCGACAACGGTGGCGACCGCCTCGCCCGGCTCGACGACGAGATCGCCCGTGCCGAGGCCGAGCGCGCCCGGCGGCAGCGCAAGGCAGGATACTACGGCGAACTGGTCGAAGCGCTCGGTCTGCGGGCCGCCACCGACGAGGCCGGCTTCATCGCCCAGCGCGGCGAACTGGAGCGGGAGGCCGAACAGGCAGACCAGCGACACGCCGACGTGCAGAACCAGCTCACCGAACTCGGCGTCGAGATGCGCCAAGGGCGCGATGCCCACGCTGCGCTGAGCGCCGAGATCGACGGCCTCAAGGCCCGACGCAGCAACATCGACCAGGCCCAGGTGGCGATGCGCGCCGCGCTGTGCGAGGCGCTCGCGCTGGATGAGGACGACATGCCCTTCGTCGGCGAGCTGATCCAGGTGCGCGAGGACGAGCGCGACTGGGAGGGCGCAGCCGAGCGCCTGCTGCGCAACTTCGGTTTGTCGTTGCTGGTGCCCGACCGCCATTACGCGGCGGTGGCCGACTGGGTGGACCGCACCCGTTTGCGCGGCCGGCTGGTGTATTTCCGCGTGCGCGACACCGCAGTGCGTGCCGCCGAGTTGCCGACGCTGCACCCGGATTCGCTGGTGCGCAAGCTCGCGCTGAAGCCGGACACCCCGTTCTACGCCTGGCTGGAGCGCGAGATCGCGCACCGCTTCGACGTCGCCTGCTGCGCGGATGCCGCCCAGTTTCGCCGCGAGACGCGCGCGATCACCCGCAACGGCCAGATCAAGTCGCCGGGCGAGCGCCACGAAAAGGACGATCGCCACCGCCTCGACGACCGTTCGCGCTACGTGCTGGGCTGGAGCAATGCCGCCAAGATCGCCGCGCTGGAGGCCCGCGCACGGGCCGAGGAGGCGCGCATCGCCGAACTGGGTGTGCGCATTGCCGCGCTGATGGCCGAGCAGGAACAGGCGCGGCAACGCCAGGCACGCTTTGCCCGCCTCGGTGAGTATCGCGATTTCAGCGAACTGGACTGGCAGCCGTGGGCGCGTGAGGTCGCCCGGCTGCAGGAGGAAAAGCGCCAGCTCGAAGCCACCTCCGACCTGCTGCGCGAACTCAATACACGTCTCGAAGCGCTGCTCGCCGGCCTGGCCGAACTCGAAGGCAAGCTTGACGCGAAGAAGAGCGAGCGCGCCAAGACCGAACAGAAGATCGCCGACCTGCAGAGCTTGCGCGAACAGACCCAGGCGGTGCTCGACGAATCCGACCCGGCCGTGCTCGCCGCGCATGGCGAGGCAATCGAGGCGCTGCGCACCGAGCTGCTGGGTGAGCACCTGTTCACGGTGGAGACCTGCGACAACCGCGAGAAGGATTTGCGCGACGCCCTGCAGACCCGGATCGACACCGAGGACAAGCGCCTGGCGCGGCTGGCTGCCAAAATCGTGCAGGCCATGAGCGACTACAAGAACGCCTACCGCCTGGAAACCGATGAGGTCGACGCTGCGGTTGAGGCCGCCAACGACTACCGGCGAATGCTCGACCAGTTGCGGGGCGACGACCTGCCGCGCTTCGAGGCACGCTTCAAGCAGTTGCTCAACGAGAACACGATCAACGAGATCGCCAACTTCCAGAGCCAGCTCAACCGCGAGCGCGAGGATATCCGCGAGCGCATCGGCCGCATCAACGACTCGCTGACCCGCATCGACTACAACCCGGGGCGCTACATCCTGCTCGAAGCCCAGCCCACCCAGGACGCCGAGATCCGCGACTTCCAGGCCGAACTGCGCGCCTGCACCGAGAACACGCTGACCGGCTCCGGTGACGCGCAATACTCCGAGGCCAAGTTCCTGCAGGTGCGCCACATCATCGAACGTTTTCGCGGCCGCGAGGGCCAGACCGAAGCCGACCGCCGCTGGCGCGCCAAGGTCACCGACGTGCGCAGCTGGTTCGTGTTCGCCGCCTCCGAACGCTGGCGCGAGGACGACAGCGAGCACGAGCACTACTCCGACTCCGGCGGCAAGTCCGGCGGACAAAAGGAAAAGCTCGCCTACACCATTCTCGCCGCCAGCCTCGCCTACCAGTTCGGCCTGGAGTGGGGCGCGCTGCGCTCGCGCTCGTTCCGCTTCGTGGTCATCGACGAGGCCTTCGGCCGCGGCTCGGACGAATCCGCCGAGTACGGCCTGCGCCTGTTCGAACAGTTGCGGCTGCAACTGCTCATCGTCACGCCCTTGCAGAAGATCTACATCATCGAACCCTTCGTCGCCAGCGTCGGCTTCGTGCACAACGAGGGCGGCCGCGCCTCGCAACTGCGCAATCTGTCGATCGAGGAATACCGCGAGGAGAAACGCGCGCATGCGCAGGCGGTGGGTGCTGAATCATAGCGGCCACGGATAAGCACCTGACCCGAGTTTTCTTTGAGCGTTGGTTAGCATACGATCAACGAATTTCATCCTTTGGGAGGCCTCATGCAAACCAATACCGGACCTGATGACAATGGAGGCGTGAAACAGGACAGACTGGGTAGTCTTATTGGTGCCTTCGCGGACGGCCCTGCCGATGGATCGATTGGGTTCAAGCAGGACTTCGTCGGCTACGTCGAGCAAAAGCATTGCGCCACACCGGGACCAGCAGGAAGTGCCGCGAGCCGATGTTCTGATAGCTGAACAATGATCGCGTAATGGCCGATCGCCACGACTGGACTACCCCCGCACAGCTTCGCGCGCATACCGAGAAGCTGTGGGGTCAGGGCAAGTTGCTGGCTGCCTTGTGCGATGCCGGTCCCGTGTTTCCTTTGCGCCTGCCGTTGAAGGGGCCGGACTCGCGCGCGCTGTCGGATGACTTCGCGGCGGTGCGGGCCTGGAGCGCAGCCTTGCTCGAAGCTGCGGCGGGGCAGGGGGGCGCCGGGTATCGTGTCGAACTGCGTGAAGTACGCCACCGCGTCATCGGCACCAACCGCCTGCCTGCCGCCGTCTGGCTGGACACGCCGGACGACGCCTTTGCGTTGATCGGCCGTCGTGCCGAGGCGCGGCGGTTTCGGTCGGTGCTTGCGCTGGTCGACGAGCGCGAGCCGGCGCTGCGCCCATGGATTGTCCGCCGTCCGCTCAAGACACTGGAGCTGGCCGCTACCGAGCCGCAGCCCGGCAGCTGGCCGCGTCTGCTCGACGTCGTCGCCTGGTTGCGCGCCAACCCACGCCCCGGGTGTTATCTGCGTCAGGTCGATCTGGCTGGCGTGGACACCAAGTTCATCGAGCAACACCAGGGGGTGCTGGCCGAACTGTTCGATCTCGCGCTGCCGCCGCAAGCGATCGAACCCGACGCCCGCGGGCAGGCCGGCTTTGCGCGCCGCTATGGTTTTCGAGACAAGCCGGAGCGGGTTCGGCTGCGCTTTCTCGACGCCGACGCATCCCCGCTGCCGCTGCTGTGCGATCAGGATCTCATGATCACTGCGGTTGACCTGGAGCGGTTGCACCCACCCGTAAGGCGCGTCTTCATCACCGAGAACGAGGTGAACTTCCTGGCCTTCCCGTCAGTGCCCCGGGCGATCGTCGTATTCGGCGCCGGCTACGGCTGGGGCGCGCTCGCCCGCGCCGCCTGGTTGCATCGCTGCACCCTGCACTACTGGGGCGACATCGACACCCACGGCTTTGCCATTCTCGACAGCCTGCGCGCGCATTTTCCGCACGCGGCCTCCTTCCTGATGGACCGACGCACCCTGATGGCCCACCAGCCTCAGTGGGGTGAGGAACCAGCCGACAAGCGCCACGACGCATCGCTGCACCGTCTCACGGATGAGGAAGCCACGCTCCATGACGATCTGCGCCACGATCGCATCCAGCCGCGCTTGCGCCTCGAACAGGAGCGCACAGGCTATCGCTGGCTGTGCGAGGCGCTGGCAACCCTGGGCGTCGGGCCTGACGATCAGGCAGACGCCCTGCGGTCATGACTTCGGGCATGCCGTTTCCCCCGCCGGGTCAGAGCAGCCCCTCTATCGGCAGGATCGCAAGGAAGCGGACAAGGCCCCGTTTCAGGATGCCGGTCTCGGGCTCCGCATCGTGGCGGATCTCCTGTCCGTCGCGGCGCTCGATCCAGTAGAGCTTGCCGGCCTCGGACAGGCGGACTTCGTACGCAATCCCGGCAACCGTCTGGTTGAAGAATTCATCGATCCGGCGCGCCATGTCCGGGCTTTCGATGACGAAACCGAGCTCCGTGTTGAGCAGCGCCGACCGTGGGTCGAAGTTGAATGAGCCCACGAACACGCGCGCATCGTCGACGGCAAAGGTCTTGGCATGCAGGCTGGATCCGGAACTGCCGAAAGGCCCGGCATCCGGATGGCGCTCGCCCGCACCGGCCGTCCGGCGCAACTCGTAGAGCCTGACCCCCGCAGCGAGCAGCGCCTTGCGCCGTTTCGCGTACCCGGCATGAACGGCTGCAACATCGGTGGCATCGAGCGAGTTGGTCAGTATCCGCAGCGTCACGCCCGCCCGGACCATCTTCGAGAAGACCTCCACGCCGGCTGCGGTGGGCACGAAGTACGGAGAAATCAGTTCGACGGTGTAGGCGGGCCGCCCCAGGATCTCGTTCAACTGGTAGATCAGCAAGCCGGTGGACGCTGCCTTGCCCAGGCCTTTGGCGGGATCGTCGCTGACCATCCGGGCAGGCGCCCATTCGACAGCGAGCTCGCCCTCGAGGAACTCAGCCATGAATCCGGAGTCCCGGATCGCCCGCGCATACCCGGCAGCGGCTTCGGAACCGGCCATGCTTCGAGCGGCGGCTCCGAATTGCTGCAAGGCCGCGGCATCCACCTCCGGAAGAATCAGCGAAACCGGGTAGGACGACTCGCTGGCCCAGTAACGGTCGAAATCCGCGGACACATCGTCGACCACCGTGCCCATCGCGAGAACGTCGAGATCGGCGAACAGAACCGGCCCGCCCGCTCCGAAGTACTCGTCGCCCACGTTGCGCCCGCCGATGATCGTCGCCTGATTGTCTGCCGTGAACGACTTGTTGTGCATGCGGCGATTGACCCGCCTGAAATCGGTGAGAAAGCCGATGGCCTTCGGCCTGCGCACCACGAACGGGTTGAACAGGCGGATCTCGATGTTCGGATGGGTATCCAGGGCCGCCAGTTCCGTATCCAGGCCGGCCGTGCCGTTGTCATCCAGCAGAAGCCGGACACGCACGCCCCGATCCGCCGCGACGCGCAGTTCCTCGAGAAGCATCGTCCCGGTGATGTCGCGGCGCCAGATGTAGTACTGGACATCGAGCGTCTTCTGCGCGAACCGTGCCAGGAGTGCGCGGGCCGCGAAGGCGGCGTGGGCGTCGAGCAGCGAATAGATGCCGCTCTTGCCCGGATGCGCTGCAGCGCGCGGCGCAATGGCGCGGCCCAAAGCCGTACTCCTGCCCTCGGTCGGACTCAAGGCAGCGCTGGTGCTGCGCCCCTTCAGTGGCGGCAGCGAGCAGCCGGCCAGCGAGACGGTGAACAAGACGGCGAGCAGGCACGAAGCAAGACCGCCCGTTCGCAAAAGACCGCGTCCCGGCAATCGGCGAACAGCCGTCATACCGGACGATCGGGCAGTGCCGGCGCCGGCGGCAGGCCGCTTGCATCGAGAATTTCCTGCTCGTCCAGCGACTCCTCTTTCAGCAGCGCCACGACAAGCGCATCCAGCGCGCTGCGATGCTCGCGGAGCAGGCGCTTGGCGTCTTCATGGCATTCGTGGATGATGCGGCCCACCTCCATGTCGATCAGCTTCGCTGTCTCGTCACTGTAGGGCTTTTCACCCATGAATCCGCCGCCCTGGCCGGTCCAGCTGTTCTGGCGCGGCGCGAGCTGGACCATGCCGAGCTTGTCGCTCATGCCCCAGCGCGTCACCATCTGGCGGGCCAGGCCTGTTGCCTGTTCGATATCGTTCTCGGCTCCGGTCGTCTTCGTGCCGTAGACCACTTCTTCGGCCGCACGGCCGCCCAGCATGCCGACGATCCGGGCGCGCAGATAGGCTTCCGGATAGTTGTAGCGGTCGGTCTGCGGCCTCTGATAGGTCACGCCGAGCGCCTGCCCGCGCGGCACGATGGTGACGCGATGGACCGGATCGGCGCCGGGCACGACCAGGCCGAGGATCGCGTGCCCGCCCTCGTGATAGGCCACGCGCTCCTTGTCCGCCTCGCTCAGGATGATCGGGCGTTCCGGCCCGAGCACGATCTTTTCGAGCGCATCGATGAAGTCCTTGTGGTGCACCTGGTCCTGTTGCCGCCGCGCCGCCAGCAGCGCCGCCTCGTTGACGAGGTTCCTGATGTCGGCGCCGGACACCCCCGGCGTGGTCTGGGCAATGTCACCCAGGTCGACGTCGTCGGCCAGCGGCACCTTGCGCGTATGGACCTTGAAGATCGCCTCGCGGCCGGCCTTGTCCGGCAGGTTGACGACCACACGGCGGTCGAACCGGCCGGCACGCAGCAGCGCCTTGTCGAGCACGTCGGGCTGGTTGGTCGCGGCCAGCACGATCACCCCTTCACGGCTCGAAAAGCCGTCCATCTCGGTCAGGATCTGGTTGAGCGTCTGCTCCTGCTCGCTGGCACCGCCGAGCACCGCCTGACCGCGGGCGCGGCCGATCGAATCGATCTCGTCGATGAAGATGATGGCCGGGGCATGCTTGCGCGCCTCCTTGAACAGATCGCGCACGCGCGCCGCCCCCACGCCGACGATCATCTCGACGAATTCCGACCCGCTCATCGAAAAGAACGGCACTTCCGCCTCGCCCGCCACGGCGCGGGCCAGCAGCGTCTTGCCGGTACCGGGCGCACCGACCAGCAGCACCCCCTTGGGGGCAGCACCGCCGAGACGCGTGTACTTCTCCGGATTCTTGAGGAAATCGACGATCTCGACCAGCTCGTTCTCGGCTTCATCGATACCGGCGACGTCTTCGAAGGTGACCCGGGTTTCGGTCTCCTTGTCGAAGCGCCGCGCAGTGCTCTTGCCCAGGCCCCCGAAGTTGCCGAACATCCCGCCGCCCTGTCTTGCGGCACGGCGGAACAGCCACACGTAGATGCCGATGATCAGCAGCGCCGGGCCGAAGGCCGAGAGCAGTGACAGCAGCGGATTGGACTGGGTCTGGATCGGCGTGGCCCGGATGTCGACGCCACGCTCGATCAGCTCGGTTTCGAGGCCCGGGTCGACGAACAGCGGCAGGATCGTCGTGAAGTTCTCGATGGCACGCGGCTCGGAAACTGCCTGGCCTTTCTCCGCCGGCGGTGTCCACTGCACCACCGACTTGAACTTGCCCTCGATCGATTCCCCCCGCGTATGGATTGCCTCGACATTGTCCCTGGCCAGTTCGGCCCTGAACACCGTGTAGGAAATCGGCTCCGGTCCCTGCTGCCCCGGGAAGAACAGGCTCACGATGAAATAGTTGGCGAGCAGCAGCAGGATGAATCCCGCCCAGTTCCTGCGCGGCGGCAGGGAACTGCCGGCAGCTTCCTTGCCCGACCCGCTTGGGTTCGAGTCTGTTCTGACGTCTCTGTTCGGCATGTTCACGCGCTCCGTCGGGGAATCACCGGCACCTGCAAGCTGTGCACGGATGTAGCGCATTCTGTACCAGTTACCCGGATGCCTGCTGCCCCGCCTTACGTGTCCGAACCGGTCAGGCGCTTCTCGAACCAGTGGTCGGCGTACGGATTCGTGTTGTACGCAGGGATCTCGCGATAGCCGTTGCGCGCGTACAGCCCGCGCGCCTCGACGAGCTTGCGGTTCGTATCGAGCTGAACAACCTGCACGCCGGCCTGCCTCGCCTGCTTCTCCAGGGCATCCAGCAAGCGCTGCGCAACCCCGATGCCGCGCGCGGACTTCGCAACCCACATGCGCTTGATCTCGCCGTAGCCGCTGCCCCCGATCTTCAATGCCCCGCAACCGATCGGCACACCGTCGAGGCGCGCCACGAGAAGCCAGCCCGACGGCGGCACCAGATCGTCCGGCCTGGCCGCGAGGTAGCTCTGCGGGTCGAAGCCCTCATCGAATCGTTCCTGCAGTTCAGTGTAGTAGGCGCGCAGGCAATCTTCCGACTCCTGGCCGAAGGGGTCGACGACTTCGATGGTGACCGCCGATGCCCGGAACAAGCGCTCGATCTCGGTCATCGCCGCAAGCAGGCGCTCGCGCTGAGCGGGGCTGAGCGGCTCGAGCAGCGAGGCGGCCATGTCCTTCGAACGCCGATCGAGCATCGCCCATGCCCTTTTGCCCCTCGCGGCCAGCGTCACCCGGCGCACGCGCCCGTCATCGGGATCGCGCCCGGTGGTGATCAGCTTCTGCGCTTCGAGCGCACGGAGCATGCGGCTGAGATAGCCCGAGTCCAGAGCAAGGCGTTCGCGCAAGTCGCGCACCGTGGCGCCATCCTTGCCGATCTCGAAAAGCAGGCGTGCTTCGCCGAGCGGGCGGCCGGTGCCCAGGTAGTCTTCGCCCAGGGCGCCGATGCGGCGGGTGACGGTCCGATTGAAGCGGCGGACCCGGGAAAGCGTATCGTCGTCCGAGAGTGTGCCGTCGTCCATTTGCCTGTATCGTTGTCTTTTATCTGACTTTAGTCAGGCAAAAGGATACTGTCAATCCGGCGACCCGTCGGCGGCCATCGGGACGTTCATTGCAGATCCACCTCGATTGCCAGGAGCGGCCTGGTGCCAGCCTTGCCGATGTATTCAAGTCCGAATTGACGCACGCCTTCGCTGCCCCCGAATCCTCGTATCAGCCGCTGACTGCGGCCGAGGTGATCGCACGCAACCGGACCTGACGAGGTGGTCCGGGTCCAGGAGCCGGCGTCCTGCCGCCTCGACGAGATCTACCGCTACACACGCGCTGGGGCGGGATGCACCAGATCGACCGCTTCCGGGAAGACTTCGGCCTGTAGAGCGGTGCTGGACGGCATCAGGCCAGATCGGCCGAGTCCATGCAGCGCGCGCAGGAACGCGTGCAGCGCAGCCTCGCTCGCGCATCCATCGATCCGATCTTCGTAACGCAATCACGCGTTGCCTCATCCAAGGAAGTAGCGGCCCGTGTCGCCGCAAGAACCTGGTCACATCGACCTGGCCACGAGAGGGCAACGAATCATGCACAAACACCAACCCGAGGCACTCGGACCGGGCCTGCGGTCTTCACGCCTCTCGCGCCGCATGCTCGGCGCGCTGGCCGCGGGCTCGCTCGCACTGAGCGCCTGTGGCAGCGGCAGCGACGACTTGAGTCAGGTTCCACGATCGCCGCTCGATCCGGAACTGGTGGCGGCGGGCCAGCAGACCTTTCGCCACGACACCTTCGGCAACGAAAGCTTCTGGACCGACGTACTGATGATGAACAAGGTGATCGAGTCGGCGGTGGACCCGCTCACGGCGGCATCGGTCGGCTTGAAGATCGATGCGGACGCGCTCCCGCCGAGCGTTGTCGAGGGCATCCAGGACGGCTCGATCCCGCTGGACGATCCGCAGACGACGCTGGCACTTCTGAAGCTCGATGCCGTGGTCGGCGCGAAGGGGGAGGTCATCCAGGAGGCGGGCGGCAGGCTGGTCCTGAAACGCTTCGGAATCACCTGTGCGCTGTGTCATTCCTCCGTCTCCAGGGACGTGCACGTTCTGGCCGGTGGAAAAACCGACCTCGCCGGTATCGTCGGCCACCGCCTGGACGGCTGGCCCAATCGCGATCTGCAGCCCGGAACCATCATCTCGCTGTCGCCAGCGCTGACGAAGAAACAGGCGGCCGAGTATGCGTCGTGGGCAACGTCGTTCGGTCCCGGTTTCTACGATCCGCGCATCAACGTCCATACCGATCCGGGCAGCAACCCCGCCGTGGGCCCGGATGTCGACGCCAACCTGGCCGCCTACAAGGCGGCGGGCGGCAATCCGGTAGTGATTCCGCCGGCATTCGGTCTGGCAGGCCTGAGCAAGTCGACCTTCACAGGTGACGGGGATACAGCGCATGAACCGGCCGGGCCGGTGTCGTACTGGAACCGCTATGTCGGCGTCGTCCAGATGCACGGTCACGGCACGTTCCTGGACGAGCGGCTCGTCATCAACGGCAAGCCTCTGAGCGTCGATCATCGCATTGGGGACGATCTCGTCACCGCCATCCTGCCGGGGCTCGAAGCTTACCAATGGTCGATCGACGCGCCGACGCTGGCCAGGGATGGTGCCCGATGGGGGGTCGCGCCCGACCTCGATATCCCGGCCGTCACGCGCGGCGAAGCCCTGTTCCGGGGCCAGGCGAGATGTGCGAGCTGCCACAGCGGTACGTCGTTCACCGATGTGAACACGTCCGGCCTGCACGCGGGCAACGCCAGCGTGGCGCTCGACAAGCGCTACATCAGGTTTTCCGCAACCGGGAAATGGCGCACCTCGCCTCTCAAGGGCATCTGGCAGCACCCGCCTTACTTCCACGATGGCTCGGGCGCCTATGACCTCGAGGCGGGCGTGTGCAAGGACGGCTCCGGCATCGGCAGCCTGGCCGGGGCCACCGATCCGGTGAGACAGGATCTGGCGTGTGTCGTCAACCGTTACAACGACCCGACAGAGCAGAACCTGGGACTGAGCGATGCCCAGCGCGCCGATCTCGTCGAGTACCTGAAGTCGCTGTGAGGCCCCCGATCCGCCCGTGGCGAGCCTGCCGTTGAAACGGATCGCGGCAGGCTCGCATCCAATGGATGAGGCGCGGCAATTTCGGCCGCGCATTGATGGAGATGATCATGACTCGTTTTCCCGTGCTCGCGACGGCGGCCGTGACCGCGTTGATGTTCTCCGCCGGCTTCGCCGGCGCGGCGGACAGCTCGATCCAGAGCGCCCCGCCCGCAACGCCATACAAGGCTGTCAGTTCGCTGGTGAAGCTCCCGGATTTCATTCCAGGCCTGGGCCAGCTGTTCGTCGATCCGGCCACCCTGCCGGCGGGCCCGTTCCTGGGCTATGACCGTGATGGCAAGCTGGTCACGACGACCTACATGATTCCACTGTCGATGATGAAGTCGGACATGAACCTCGATGACCTGAAGGCGCCGGCCGGCGTCATCGACCACGTGGACATTCAATACAACGCCGGCCACCCTGGCGTTGCCGAACCCCACATCCACATCGTGCTGTGGAACGTACCGGTCGCTCAAGAAGACCGCGTCGCGAAATGAGCACATCCAGATTCGAATTACCCCGCCGCCGGGTTCTGTGGGCCGGCGGCGGAATGCTGCTCGCGGCAATGTGGCCGCCGACTGCGAATGCGCACGCAGCCGGTGAAATCGAGATCGCCTTGTCCGGCACGGTCAACGGTGCCGAAGTGTGGTTCCGGCCGCGCGGCCTGCTGGTTCAGCCGGGACAGGCGGTGCGCTGGATCAACCGGGATCAGGGCAACGTTCACACGACGACGGCCTATCATCCCGACAACGGCAAGCCGCTGCGCATCCCGCCGGGGGCCAAGCCCTGGGATTCGGACTACCTCATGCCCGGCGAGTCATTCGTGAGGGTGTTCGAGGTGCCGGGTGTCTACGACTACTTCTGCATCCCGCACGAGCATGCGGGCATGGTGGCGCGCATCGTGGTGGGCACGGCGACTGCAGGGGTACGCCCCTACGCTGATACCGATGCCCGCCTGCCTCCCGCCGCACTGGCGAACCTGGTCGACGTGGCGACGATCCTGAAGCGATCGCCCATCGACTGACGGAATCGCCCATCGGTTGACGGGGCACCCGTCGATCGGATTCAGGCTCCTGAAACCCCCGATTCACGCAACCGGGCATGGACGCCGGCGACGATGCGGTCGCAGCGCTCGCCGGCGAACGAGAACGCCCTGCCCGCCGACAGGTCGATGTCCTGCTGCAATGCCTTGTGCAACAACCGGCGCGCGCGCATGTAGCGCACGCGTACCGTAGCCTGCGACACGTCCAGCGTGGCCGCGACTTCGGCGAACGACAGGCCTTCGACTCCGCGCAGCATGAAGACCGTACGGTAGTGGTCGGGCAATTCGTCGATGCGCCTCTCGATCAGGCGGCGCATCTCGGTGCGATAGGCCAGTTGGTCGGGTTGGTCCGGCTTCAGTAGGCTCATGAAGTCACCCTGCGTCGCAATGATGTGATCCGCCTGCTCATCGGATTCAATCGGTTGGATGGCCGCATCGAGAGATTTGTTTCTCCGGTGGCACATCAGTGCTTCGTTGATGGCGATCCGCGTCAGCCAGGTGAGCGGCGCCGCGTTACCTCGGAAGTCGCGCAGATGCCTGTAGGCTTTCAGCCAGGCTTCCTGCACCGCTTCCTCGGCATCGGCCTCGTTGTGCAGAATACCGCGGACAGCCCGATAAAGCCGCTGATTGTGGCGCTGCATCAGTGCGTCGAATGCGCGCATGTTGCCGGCCGCAACCTGTTGTATCAACGTCAGATCATCAACGGACGTCGAGTCGGTCGTCGCTTCGTCCATACGGTGGCGCCTCGCCTCCGGAATCGGTGCAATCGATGCGCCTGGGTGGAACCTGGGAATCAGTCTACTGCGTTCCAGTAGCTGCCGCCAACAGCCGAGTGGCCTCGCTGCCAGCCCTTCCCCCAACCGCTTCTGGCCACGCGTTCAACGGTGGATCCCCGCATGCCCTTGAACGAACCCCAGGAGAGATTCATTCAACGGGCTCGCCGTCAGAGCGCCTCGACGGGCTCGGTACGGTAGAAGCAGTCCGGCAGGACGGCCTGTTCCAGCATGTCGATGGAGCGCGCTTCCACGTTGTGCCTGGCGAAGAACTCGCGCCAGCCCTTGACGACGCCGAGCATGTCGTCGATGAGCGCCTGGGCTTCCTGGGTGGACAGCCCGAAGGCGCCGCAGTCCGACAGCAGGTTGTAGAGGCTGGCGACCCGGCCAAATCGTCCGGCTTCCAACGCGAGGTCGCGGCGTCCCTGCGACACGAGCGGCACCGGCACGATGTTGTAGGCCGGCGAGAGTCGCCAGCCGGAAGATGTGTGCAACAGCGCGTGATTGCGCGGGTGGTCATCATTGTTGGTCACCATCGCGTTGAAGACCATGCGCATGAACAGTTCGCGCCGGTCCTCATCGGGCTTGACGGACCACCGGCGCAGTTCGTCGGCCAGCAGGCGGTAAGACCACCATTCGCGGCCGGTATAGCCATCTTCGGCATCCAGGACCGTGAGGCCCGAGACCAGTCCGTGGCGTGCATAGGCTTGGGCGTCTGGATTCCACTCGCGGTCGAAGCGCAACAGCATCAGGGCTTCGGCCTTGCCGACGGTTTCCAGGCGGGTGCCACACACGCGCAGGCCCGCCGCGCGGGCAAGCTCAAGGGTGGTGTACTCGATGCGCTGCATGTTGTGCGGGTCCCGCTTCTCGGGCAGCTTGGCCAGGTAGATGCGGTGCTGGTCCTCCACGGTGACTTTCGGCCACGCGCCACCCATGCTGGTGCCAGGCTCCAGGCGCTCCAGAATCTCGCGCGGCAGCTTGCCGGTCTCTTCCAGTTGCTCGGCGGCCTCAGTGAGCGCTTGCAGTTGGTGTGTGCGATTGAAGGGTCGTGCTGGGCCTGGGGGCTCGACGGAAAGACCGAAACGCAGGTTCCCGGCGCCATCTTCGGGTCCGTTGAGCAGGTACGTCATCTCGGTGATGTCGGCCTCGGGCCGTGCCAGGCGGGCCTGGATGACGCGGCGGCCCCAGGCGTCGGGACTGGCATCGCGCAGAGCGCCGGGAATGCCCTTGAGCTTCGTGAAGTACAGCGGCTTCCCCGAAAGGGGCAGGTGGTAGGAGTCCAGCGCCATGACGTTCGGCCGTTCGAGATAGCGCCTGCCGTAGGTGAAGGTGCCCTGGAACGCGCCAGCGCCCACTTCGCAGACTTTCAACGAGGCGCACGGTACCCACTCGAAGGTGCCTGGCAACTGGACGTAGACGTAGCAGGATTCTCCTTGGGCAGCCATGGGTGTCCCGTATCAAAAGTCGTTGTCGGACGCGGGCACACGCACGCGCTGCGGCCGCTGGGCCGCTTCGAGAATCTTCCCGTGCTCATCGTCGTCCGGGCTGGCGACCGCCCGAACGGTGTCGAGCAAGCCGAGTTTCCACAGCACCGCCAGCATGGAGCCGACCGCCACGCCGGGCTCACCGTTCTCGATGCGGTACAGCGTGCGACGGCCTATGCCGCAGGCTTTGGCCAACTCGTCCATGCCCAAGCGCCGGCGCAGCCGGGCGGTGCGGATGCGTTCGCCCAGCAACGCGACGGACTTCAGAACCTCCAAAGGAAGCGATTGATTGATTTTTTGAGCCATATTTGACCCGCAATCCGAGATTATGGTCTAGATATGGCACACCGATACAGGGTACCCGCCCTGCTACCCCTTCCGGGTCTTCCAGCTCGTCAGCGCCACGCCCAGCAGCACCACGCAGGCCGCCAACGCGCCCTTGGCCGAGAGGCTTTCGCCCAGCACTACGATACCCATCAGCGCGCTCAGCACAGGCACGGAAAGCTGCACCGTGCCGGCGGTGATCGCGGCCATGCGCACGCGCACCCAGTACCAGAGCACGTAGCCCAGCGCCGAAGTCACGGCACCGGACAGCACGGCGTAGAGCAGGCCCAGTGAGTCGAATTCGAGCTGGTGGCGCTGCAGCCACAGCAGGCCCAGCGACAGCGGCGCGGCGAGGATGAAGCTGTTCGCCGTCCACAGCACCGGCGAGCCGCCGCCCCGGCCCACCAACGAGAAGCCGCCCCAAGCCAGTCCGGCGGCGACCATCAGCAGCGCGGCCGACAGCGGCGGCGAAGACCCCGACGGCGCCAGAAACACCACCAGCCCGCCAAGCGCCAGCGCGACGCCAAGCAGGTTGGTTCTCTCCCCGCTCGCCAGCCCCACCCCCACCATCAGCAACTGCACCGAGGCGAACAGCACCAGCGCACCCGCCCCGGTGTCGATGCCGCGATACCCGTAGGAAAAAGTCACCGCATACGCGAACAGCAACAGCGCCGACAGCACGCCGCCCCCCGACACCCAGGGCCTGTCGCCACGCACGCCGAGGATCACCGCCAGCACTACCGCGCCGGTCAGCATTCGCCCCGCGGTGAAGCTGGCCGCGTCGATGGACGTGGTCAGCATCGCCATCCGCGCCAGCAGCGAATTGCTGGCGAACGCGAGCATGGCCAATGCCGTCAGCGCTGCGACCGGCCACAAAGGCGAGCGGGGCGCTGGCGCCGTCTGTCCTGCTTCCGGTTCGTTCTGCGTCATTTCCGCGCCCTGTGGCTGGCCTTGTCCGGATACTGATGTGGCCCCAGCAGCACTTCGTCTGCGCGGTGACAGCGGCTGACGGCGGCTGTACGGCCGCTGCAGCCAGGCGTAGTACCCGCTCGGGTGCACGCGCATCAACTTGGAGCGGGTGAAGGGAATCGAACCCTCGTATGCAGCTTGGGAAGCTGCCGTTCTACCATTGAACTACACCCGCCTTGACCGACGATTCTAGCGCAGGAACGGCCTCCGGCCGAAGAGGCCAGTCTCGGGCGCTGGCCGAAGAGGCCGGCTCCGGCCGCCAACCGACTCGTGCGACAATTCAGGAATGATCGAAATCCTCGTCAACGGAGAGAAGCAGCAGTTGCCGGCGGCGTCCAGCGTCGCCACGCTGCTCGACATGCTCGACCTCACCGGACGCCGGATCGCCGTGGAACGCAACGGCGAGATCGTGCCGCGCAGCCGGCATGCCGAGCAGCCGTTGACCGACGGCGACCGCCTCGAGATCGTGGTCGCGGTCGGAGGCGGCTGACAGGGCCGGCACTCGCTGCCCGGCGGATCCCTGCATGCCATTCGATCTCCGCATCGATCTCTGCACGCCATTCACGGAACCTGCACCATGTCCGACGCTCATGCATTCAACGGCACCCTGACCTGGCTGGGCCAACCGGCCGGCCGGCCCTTCACTTACGAAACGATTGCCCGGGATACCCGCCTCGCCTTCGAGGGCGGCGCGCAGATCGAAGGCTCGGCCCCCGGTGTTTTCGGCGGCGACGACAGCAAGCTGAATCCGGAAACCCTGATGATGGCGTCGCTGATGCAGTGCCACTTCCTGACCTTCATGGCGGTCGCGGCCAAGTCACGCATCGAGGTCACCCGCTATGCCGACGCGGCGGTCGGCACACTGGGCAAGAACGCCAACGGCAAGATGGCCTTCGCCCAGGTCGTGCTGCGGCCGCGCGTGCGGCTGGCGTCGCCCCTCGAAGTGGAGAAGTTCGTCGCCCTGCACGACAAGGCGCACGCGAACTGCTTCATGGCGAACTCGGTCAACTTCGAGGTGCGTGTCGAGCCCGAGCTGGAGTAAGTCGATGACACAGACTCCGATGACGCAGACTGCCGCGGCAACCGATGCCGGCGGCGCTGGCGATCCGCTGCGCATCGGCGGACGCGAGTTCTCGTCGCGGCTGCTGATCGGCACCGGCAAGTATCGCGATTTCGAGCAGACCCGCGCGGCGGTCGAAGCCAGCGGCGCCCAGATCGTCACGGTGGCGATCCGGCGCACGAACATCGGCCAGACGGCCGGTGAGCCGAACCTGCTCGACTTCCTGTCGCCGCAGCGCTTCACGCTGCTGCCCAACACGGCCGGCTGCTACACGGCCGAAGAGGCCATCCGCACGCTGCGGCTGGCACGCGAGCTGCTCGACGGCCACACCCTGGTCAAGCTCGAAGTGCTTGGCGACTCGCACACCCTGTACCCGAACATGCCCGAAACGCTGAAGGCTGCCGAGGTGCTGGTCCGCGACGGCTTCGAGGTCATGGTCTATTGCAGCGACGATCCGATCCAGGCGAAAACCCTGGAAGGAATCGGCTGTGTGGCGATCATGCCGCTGGCGTCGCTGATCGGTTCGGGCATGGGTATCCTGAACCCGTGGAACCTGCAGCTGATCCTCGAACAGGCCGAGTTGCCGGTCATCGTCGATGCGGGCGTGGGGACCGCATCGGACGCCACGATCGCGATGGAACTGGGCTGCGCCGGCGTGCTGATGAACACCGCAGTGGCTGCTGCCCGTGAACCGGTGCGCATGGCCCGCGCGATGCGGCTGGCTGTCGAGGCCGGCCGCGAGGCCTTCCTCGCCGGGCGCATGCCGCGCAAGCTCTACTCGGCCTTCCCGTCGTCGCCGACCACCGGCCTGATCGGCAGCGGCGGATCGCCGCGGTGACCGCTGGGCGGACCCTCGCGCCGGACGCTACCGAGCAGACTTCGTCCGTTGGCGATCATCCGCACATCCGCAGCTTCTCGGGGCGCCGCGGACACTTCACGGCGGGCCAGCGGCTGGCCTACCAGACGCTGTTCGAGCGCTGGACCCTCCCCTACCGGCCGGCGCCCATCGACGCAAGCGAGGTATTCGGACGTTCGGCTCCGCGGGTCCTCGAGATCGGCTTCGGGATGGGTGAGACCACCGCCGCGATCGCGCAACGGATGCCCGACACCGATTTCCTCGGCGTCGAGGTCTACCCGGCCGGGGTCGGCGCACTGCTGCGCCGCATCGACGAGGCCGGCCTGTCGAACCTGCGGATCATCCAGCACGACGCGGTCGAAGTCGTCCGCGACATGATCGCGCCCGGCACGCTGGCCGGCATCCACGTCTTCTTTCCCGATCCGTGGCCGAAGAAGCGCCACCACAAGCGCCGGCTGATCCAGCCGGCCTTCGTGGCGCTGCTGGCCTCACGCCTGGCGCCGGGCGGCTACCTGCACTGCGCCACCGACTGGGCGCATTACGCCGTGCAGATGCTGGCCGTGCTCGCCGGCGAACCCTTGCTGGTCAATACGGCGTTCGACGATATGGCGTTGGACGATACGGCGGTCGACGATACGACACTCGACCCTGCGGCAGTCGGCGATACCGCCGGCACTGGCGCCACCGTGATCGGCGAAACCCCCGCCGGCTGCCGTGGCTTTGCGCCGCGCCCGGCCTGGCGGCCAGTGACGAAGTTCGAGAACCGCGGCCTGCGGCTCGGTCACGGCGTCTGGGACGTGGTCTTTCGCCGCATCTGATCACGCCCCCACCAGGCGTGGAAATGATGGACCGGCCCGTGGCCGGAGCCGACGTCGAGCGTGTCGGCCTGGCGGATCGCCTCGGTCAGCCACGCCTTGGCCGCCTGCACGGCAGCAGGCACCCCGGACGCCTGCGGCAGCAGGGCAGCGATCGCGGCCGACAATGTGCAACCGGTTCCGTGAGTGTTGCGGGTGTCGATGCGCACCGTCGGCAGCTCGATCATCCGGTCGCCATCGTGCAGCAGGTCGATCGCGTCACCCGGCAGATGCCCGCCCTTGACCAGCACCCAGCGCCGGTCGTCTGAGCGCAGCAGGCGTCGCAGTCGTTCGGCTGCGCGCCGCATCTCGGCCAGCGTCTCGGGGGGGCGCTCGCCGAGCAGCGCGCCGGCCTCGGGCAGGTTGGG
>Ga0172382_10000541_pt1 | contig 71463 bp, 66 predicted proteins | sample Leawel138RmetaG_FD_122245 | JGI IMG/M metagenome (GOLD analysis project Ga0172382, IMG submission 122245) | Leachate microbial communities from a municipal landfill in Southern Ontario, Canada - Leachate well 138R metaG | ecosystem: Engineered > Solid waste > Landfill > Unclassified | place...
ATCTTCGCCACGCCGATCGTGCGCGCCGGCGAGGCGGAGTTCGCCGACTGGCGCAAGGCCTGGCCGGGCTCGGTGGTCGGCACCCTGCTGACCGCCACCACCGATCACCGCGGCGCCGACTATGTGCGACCGGTGCTGATCCTGATGGGCAACGAGCAGCAGGGCCTGCCGCCCGAGATGGCCGCGCTCACAGACGTCAATGTGAAGATCCCCATGCGGGGCCGCGCCGACAGCCTGAACCTGTCGGTGGCCACGGGCATCATGATCTACGCCGCAGCCTGAGGCGCACCCTCCCGCGCGACGTTTCTCCAGCCGATTCAGGCGCGCGGCTTCGCCCGCGTGGTCGCCTCGGCGGCGGACGGGTCCTCCGGCCAGACGTGCTTGGGATAGCGGCCGCGCATTTCCGCCCGCACCTCCCGCCAGGCGCCGCGCCAGAATCCCGGCAGGTCGCGCGTGAGCTGGATCGGCCGCCTGGCCGGCGAGAGCAGCGCAAGCGTGAGCGGCATCCGCCCCGCCCCGACCGTCGGATGCTCGGAAAGGCTGAACACCTCCTGCACCCTCACCTCCACCTTGGGCCCGCCTTCGGCCGCATAGTCGATGGGGATCCGCGAGCCGGTGGGGGCCGTGAAATGGGTCGGCGCGGCCCGATCGATCCGCTGCTGGACATCCCAGGGCAGGAGGGCGCGGAGGGCCGCGTCCAGCTGGTCGGCCGGGATGGCCTCCAGGCTGCGCCGGCCAGCCAGCAGGGGCGCGAGCCACGCGTCGGCGCGGGCGATCAGCGCCTCGTCCGACAGGTCCGGCAGGTCTGCCTCCCCCGCCGCCCGCAGGAAGGCGACGCGGTCCCTGAGCGAACGGGCGGCCGGGCCGAACGACAATCGCCCCAGCCCCTCGCGGCGGACCTGATCCAGCAGCGCCGCCGACAGCAATGCCGGGTCCGGTGAGGCCTCGACGGCTTCGCGCACCACGATGCGGCCGAGCAGGGTCAGGCGTTTGACGCGCAGGCCGCCCGGCCCCTCCTCCAGCCGCGCCTCTTCGGTGAGCTGGCTCTGGAAGGCGGCGAGGATGTCGCCGGCCTCGGCGGCGGCGGCCAGCAGGATGCGGTCGCGCCGCTCGCCGCCGCCGAGTTCGCCGATCGCCAGCCACTCGGCGCGCGCCAGGGCGTCGGTCGGCTCGAGGAAGGCGCCGCGCCCGCTGACCAGGAGGTACTCGCCCCGCGGTCCGCGCACCCTGGCGATCCGCTCCGGGTAAGCATAGGCCAGCAGCACGCCATCGGAGACCGGCGGCGCATCGCCCTGCGGCCCGGCCAGCCTCGCCCAGCGGTCGGCCAGGGCGCGGGCGTCCCGCGCGCGCGCCGAGCGGTCGCGCTCCAGGCTCTCCAGCCGATGGGTCAGGTCGGCGTCGCGGCCGCCGAGGTTGCGTTCGGTCAGCACCGCGGCGATGCGCGCCGCCCGTGGGGCCTGGCCATGCGCGGCCGCCTTCAACAGCATGTGGCCGAGCCGGGGCGGCAGCGGCAGTTCGCCGAGCGCCCGGCCGTGGTCGGTCAGCACGCCCTCGGCGTCCAGCGCGCCCAGTCGCTTCAAGAGCGCCGCCGCCTCGGCGTAGGCCCCGGCGGGCGGCGGGTCGAGGAAGGCCAGTTCGGCCGGGTCCCGGGCGCCCCAGCGCGCCAGATCCAGGGCCAGGCCCGAAAGGTCGGCGGCGCGAATCTCCGGTTCGGCGTAGGCCGGCAGGGCGCGGGTCTCGGCTTCGTCCCACAGCCGGTAGCAGACGCCCGGCTCGGTGCGGCCGGCGCGGCCGCGACGCTGGTCGGCCGCCGCGCGGCTGACCCTCACGGTGGCCAGCCGGGTCAGCCCACTGGCCGGGTCGTAGCGGGGCACACGGGCCAGCCCGCAGTCGATCACCACTCGCACGCCCTCGATGGTCAGGCTGGTCTCGGCGATGGAGGTGGCGAGCACCACCTTGCGCACGCCCGGCGGCGGCGGGGAGATGGCCGCGTCCTGCTCCCGCGGATCAAGCGCGCCGTAGAGCGGAGCGATCAGGACGCCGGGCCTTGGCCCCCTCGCCTCCAGCAGTTCGGCGGTTCGGCGGATCTCCCCCTGGCCGGGAAGGAAGACCAGCAGGCTGCCGGTTTCGGCCGCCAGCGCCCGCTCGACCGCCCGAGCCAACTGCTCCTCCAGCCGCGACCGCTCGTCACGGCCGAGGTACCGGGTCTCGACGGGGAAGGTGCGGCCCTGGCTCTCGACGACCGGCGCGCCGCCCAGCAGGTCCGCGACGGCCGCGCCGTCGAGCGTCGCCGACATCACCAGCAGCTTGAGGTCCTCGCGCAGCACGCCCTGCGCGTCGCGGGCCAGCGCCAGCCCCAGGTCCGCGTCCAGGCTGCGCTCGTGGAACTCGTCGAAGATCACGCAGCCGACGCCGGGCAGCTCCGGGTCGGCCAGGATCATGCGGGTGAACACTCCCTCGGTGACCACCTCGATGCGGGTGCGGGCCGAGACCTTGGACTGCATCCGCACCCGGTAGCCGACCGTCTCGCCCACCGCCTCGCCCAGGGTGCGGGCCATCCGCTCGGCGGCGGCCCGGGCCGCCAGCCGGCGAGGCTCCAGCAGGATGATCTTGCCGCCCGCCAGCCACGGCTCGGCCAGGAGCTCGAGCGGCACGACGGTGGTCTTGCCCGCCCCGGGCGGCGCGACGAGAACGGCGCTGGCGTTCGCCGCCAGCGCCGTCTTCAGATCGCCAAGGACCTCGTGGATCGGCAGCATGCGGCGGGTCTAGCCGACCCGCCGAGCCGCTGTCACTCGGCCGGCGCGGCGCGAGCCGCTTCGAACCGGCGCGCGTGCCAGTGGGCCCAGCCGAAGTAGACCACCAGCCCGACGGCCATCCACACGAACAGCCGCATCAGCGTCGGCCAGCCGAGGTTGGCGACCAGGTAGAGACAGGCGGCGATACCCATGGGGGCGGTGAACCAGACGAGCGGCGTGCGGAAGCTCCGCTTCATCTCGGGATGCCGCACGCGCAGCCACAGGACGCCCGCGCAGATCACCGCGAAAGCCAACAGGGTGCCGACGGAAACCAGCTCGCCCAGGATGCCGATGGGGAACAGGCCGCCCATCAGCCCGGCAGCCACGCCGGTGATCGCCGTGCCGATCGCCGGCGTGCGGGTCTTGGGATTGATCCGCCCGAACGCCGCCGGCAGCAGGCCGTCGCGGGCCATGGCGTAGAAGATCCGCGACTGGCCGTAGAGCAGGGTCAGGATGGTCGAGCCCAGGCCGATCACCACGCCGGCGTTCACCACCTGCCGCAGCCAGTGCAGCTCGGGCACGTTCTGCAGCGCCACAGCCACCGGCGCGGGGCTGTTGAGCTTCGAGTAGTGGGCGAGGCCGGTGATCACCAAGGCCATCAGCATGTAGAGTACGGTGCAGATCGCCAGCGAGCCGAGGATGCCGATGGGCATGGTCCTCTGCGGATCGCGCGCCTCCTGGGCTGCGGTCGAGACCGCCTCGAAGCCGATGTAGGCGAAGAAGATCACCCCGGCGGCGGCCACCACGCCTTGCAGGCCGTAGCGGCCCGGCTCGTCGCCCATGGGCGGAACTCGCTCGGGGATGAACGGCGTCCAGTTCTCCGGCTGGACGTAGGCGAAGCCGAAGCCGATCACGGCCAGCACCACCAGCACCTTCATCGCCACGACCAGGTTGTTGAACAACGCGCTCTGGCTGATGCCGGAAATCAAGATCGCGGCCGTCACGCCGACGATGAACATCGCCGGCAGATTCAAGATCGCCCCGGTGGCAACCAACTCGTGGCCGTTGAAGGTGTAGGGCGCCGTCACCCACTCGGTAGGCAGGCTGTAGCCGAAACCCTCGACGAAGTTCCTGAGGTAGCCCGACCATCCTGCCGCCACCGTCCCTGCGGCGAACAGGTATTCGACGATCAGGTCCCAGGCGATGATCCAGGCCACGAACTGGCCCATGGTCGCGTAGCTGTAGGTGTAGGCCGAACCCGAGACGGGGATCATCGAGGCCAGCTCGGCATAGCAGAGCGCGGCGGCCGCGCAGGTCAGGCCCGCGAGTACGAAGGACAGGACGATCGCCGGTCCGGCGTTCATCGCCGCCTGCTGGCCGGTCAGGACGAAGATGCCCGCCCCGATCACCGCCCCGACGCCGAGCGCCACCACGGCCGTGGGCCCGAGGCCGCGCTTGAGGGTGTGCTCGCCCTCCTCGCCAGCTTGCGCCAGCAGCACGTCGATGGGCTTCTTGACGAATAGGTGCATCGGGTTGGCCTTCCCCCCTGGCGCCCGAGACTCAGGGCCCTTTAAGACCAGAATAGGCACGCCAAATCAGCCCCCGCAATAAACGCCCCCGGGGGGCCGCGGGCCGTCTACTCGTGGTCGGGACCCGCCTTCTTGTCGCCCTTGGCCAGGGCGAATACGACGCCGGACAGGGCCACGAGCGCGATCAGGTTCGGCAGCGCCATGGCTGCGTTGAAGATGTCGCCCAACCGCCAGATGAACTCGATCTCCTGGAACGAGCCCACGAAGATCATCATCACCCAGATCAGCCGGAACGGAATCGCCAGCTTCTGGCCGAACAGGTAGGTGGTCGCGCGCTCGCCGTAGTAGCCCCAGCTGATCAGCGTCGTGAACACGAACAGCAGAAGCGCCACCGAGGCGATCAGCGCCCCGATGGACACATCCCCCAGGACCTTGATCGGGAAGGCGGCGTCGTAGGCGGCCTGGGTCATGGCGAAGCCGCGCAGGTCGGAGGTCCAGACGTGCTCCTGCATCACCTGGACGCCGTCCGGCCCGGTGTGCGGGAAGGCGCCCTGCACGGTCAGCATCACCAGGCCCGTGGCCGTGCAGATCACCAGGGTGTCGATGAAGGTGCCCATCATCGCGAAACGGCCCTGACGGGCCGGGTCGTCGGTCTGGGCCACGGCGTGGGCGATGGGGGTCGAGCCCTGCCCGGCCTCGTTGGAGAACAGCCCGCGGGCGACGCCGGCGCGGACCGCCATGATCATCCCGGCGCCGAGGAACCCGCCGGTCGCGGCCTGGCCGCTGAAGGCGCTCTCGAAGATGGTGGCGAAGGCCGCCGGCACCTCGGAGACGTTCAGCAGCAGCGCGAGCACGGCCATGACGACATAGGCGATGGCCATGAACGGCACGATGGTCTCGGCGACCCGGCCGATAGACTTGATGCCGCCGATGATCACCGCGAACACGCCGACCGCCGCAATTACACCGGCCACCCAGTCCGGCCAGCCGGTCAGGCCGTGCACGGAGTCGGCGAAGGAGTTGGCCTGGATCATGTTGCCGGTGGCGACCGAGGACAGCAGCGCCCCGATGCAGAACAGCACGCCCAACCAGCGCCACTTCTTACCCAGCCCGTGGCGGATGTAGTACATCGGCCCGCCCTGGTAGTGGCCGTCCGGCCGCCGCTCCCGGTAGCGGATCGCCAGCGCGCCCTCGGCGAAGGCCAGGGCCATGCCGAACAGGGCGGTGATCCACATCCAGAACAGGGCGCCCGGCCCGCCGAGGGTGATCGCCGTGGCGACGCCGGCCAGGTTGCCGGTCCCGACCTGTCCCGAGAGTGCGGTGGACAGCGCCGCGAACGGCGAGATTTCGCCGCTCTTGGCGTCCTTGTCCCGCTCGAACAGGCCAACGAAGGCCGCGCCCAATTTGCGCAACGGGTAGAACTTGAGGCCGATCATCAGCCACAGGCCGACGCCCAGCAGCACCACGACCATCGGCGGCAGCGGCAGCACGACCTCGCCGTTCCAGCTGCCGCCCCAGATGAGGTCGCTGACGTTGGCGACGCCGCCGTAGAACTTCTCTACGGCGCTCTCCTGCTCCGGCATCGAATCCCCCCGTCTGTCGCGTCAGCGTAACTGCGGTCCGAGACGATTGACCAGCAGCGGTGCGATATGACTTTTCGTCTCGACACCTTCAATCGGCCCGGTTCGACGCCGATCTACTGTCGAAGCCCGTTCAACGCTGCGCGAGGTCCAGATTGTCACCCCCGATCAAAGCCGTCATCGCTCCGGTGACGCCGCTTGCCCAGAACTGCACCATCGTCTGGTGCGCCAAGACCAATCGGGCGGCGGTGATCGACCCGGGCGGCGAGGTGCCGAAGCTGCTGGAGGCGCTGAAGCACTACGGCCTGACGCTGGAGAAGATCTGGGTCACCCACGGCCACATGGACCACGCCGGCGGCACGGCGGCGCTGAAGGAGGCGACCGGCGCGCCGATCGAGGGCCCGCACCCCGACGACCTGTTCCTGATCGAGCAGATGGAGCAGTCCGGCGCCCGCTGGGGTATGCCCGAAGCGCGCAGCTTCACGCCCGACCGCTGGCTGGCTGACGGCGACAAGGTGACGCTCGGCGAGACCGAGTGGGACGTGATCCACTGCCCCGGCCACACGCCCGGCCACGTGGTCTTCTTCAACCAGGAAGCCCGCTTCGCTCAGGTCGGGGACGTGCTGTTCCAGGGCTCGATCGGCCGCACCGACTTCCCGCGCGGCAACCACGCCGACCTGATCGACTCGATCACCCGGAAGCTGTGGCCGCTGGGCGACGACGTGGCCTTCGTACCCGGCCACGGTCCGATGTCGACCTTCGGCGCCGAGCGCCGGACCAATCCCTTTGTCGCCGACCAGGTGCTCGCACGGTGACTGCGTTTCCAACCCTTACAGTTCTGTAATCCGCAGGTTACGGCGAGATTCGATCATGGCGCGCATGGATACCCGTACCGAGCCGGCGCAGGGCGGCGCCCGTATTCTTATGGTCGATGACGACCCCGGCATCTGCGATGTCGTCTCCGACTTCCTGGGCAAGCACGGCTACGCCGTCGAGACGGCCTCCGACGCGCGCGAGATGGAACAGGCCCTCGAGAAGGGCCCCGTCGACCTGATCGTGCTCGACGTCATGCTGCCGGGCGAGGACGGCCTGGCCATCTGCCGGCGGCTGGCCGTCGGCGACGGGCCGCCGATCATCATGCTCTCGGCCATGGGCGAGGACACCGACCGCATCGTCGGCCTCGAGCTGGGCGCCGACGACTACCTGGCCAAGCCCTGCAATCCGCGCGAGCTGCTGGCCCGGGTGCGCGCCGTGCTGCGCCGCGCCGAGCAGCGCAATAGCTCCGGCGAGCTGGACGCCGGCTGCGAGTTCGCCGGCTGGCGGCTTGACCTGGTGCGCCGGGAACTGCGTTCGCCGCAGGACGTCGTGGTCAACCTCTCCTCGGGCGAGTTCTCGCTGCTGCGCGCCTTCGTCGAACGGCCCCAGCGGGTGCTGACGCGCGACCAACTGCTCGACCTCGCCCGCGGGCCCGATTCCGACGCCTTCGACCGGGCCATCGACGTGCAGATCAGCCGGTTGCGCCGCAAGCTGGACGACGGCCAGGGCGGCCAGGACCTGATCCGGACGATCCGCAACGAAGGCTACATGTTCACCCCGAAGGTGAAGCGGACATGAGGCCGCCGGGGGCCGCGCGCCCCACGGCCACGCTGTTCGGACAGCTGCTGGCCCTGATCGCCCTCAGCCTGATCGCGGCCAACCTGATCAACGTCTGGCTGATCTTCTCGCTGCCGCCGCCGGTCCCGGACATCTACCGGGTGAGCGAGGTGGTCCGCACCTTCCAGGGCGGCCAGGTCGACATCGGCGAGCGGCGGCCGCTGGAAGTCCGCATCGAGCACAACAAGCCCGGCCCCAGCATGATGGGCCGCAACGTGCCGGCCATCCGCCACGAGCTGGCCCAGACCTTCGAAATCGAAGAAGCGCGGATCGTCATCGCGTCGAGCTCGCGCCCACCATTCCAGGACCGGCGGGTGCTGCGCATCGTCCGCGACCGCATGGAGCGGGAAGGCGTGCGCCGCGAGGACCACTTCCTGATCGCGCCGTTCGAGGTCGCCGTGCAGCGGCCGGACGGCCTGTGGGAAGTCGTGCGTCCCCGTCACGGCCTGGGCCTGACTCCCTGGCAGCAGCGGGTGGTGCTCTGGTTCCTGCTGAGCGCCCTCGTCATGGTGCCGATCGCCTACCTGTTCGCTCGCCGGCTGTCGGCCCCGATCCGGCTGTTCGCCGATGCGGCCGAGCGGCTCGGCCGCGACCCGCGCGCCCCGCCGCTGTCGCTGCGCGGCTCGGCCGAGATCGCCGTCGCGGCCCGCGCCTTCAACCAGATGCAGGAACGGCTGAAGCGCTACGTCGAGGACCGCACCGCCATGGTGGGCGCCATCGCTCACGATCTGCGCACCCCCCTCACCCGCCTTCGCTTCCGCATCGAGAGCGCGCCCGAGGACGTGCGCGCCAAGATGGTCGCCGACATCGACCAGATGGAGGAGATGATTTCGGCCGCCCTGACCTTCGTGCGCGACGCCTCCAGCCACGGCGAGCGGACGGCGCTGGAGCTCTCCTCGCTGGTCGAGAGCATCGCCGACGAGATGGCCGAGACGGGGGCGAAGACGGAGGTCGAGCAGGCCGAGAAGGTGGTGCTGGACGGCGATCCCGTGGCCCTGCGCCGGCTGGTCACCAACCTGTTCGAGAACGCCGTCAAGTTCGGTGGCGGAGCCCGCGCCCGGGTCTACAAGACCGACTCCGCGGCGATCATCGAGATCGACGACGACGGCCCCGGCATCCCGGCGGCCGAGGCCGAGCGGGTGTTCGAGCCCTTCTACCGCCGCGAGCCCTCGCGCAGCCGCAAGACGGGCGGCGCGGGCCTGGGCCTGGCCGTGGTCCGCTCCGTGGCCCGCGGGCACGGCGGCGACGTCTCGCTGATCAACCGTCCGGAGGGCGGCCTGACCGCCCGCGTGGAACTGCCGCTCTGATCGCCGTGTTGCGGCGTGGTATCGCCTGCGCTTCGCCGGTGAAACGCCGAGGCAAACTGAGCGTGCTCAATGACAAGCTGAACGGGGCAGGCTCTTCTGCGCTCATGCGCGGTTCAGCGAGCCTCCCCTAAGGCCCAGGAAGACATGCACGGCCGTAACCCACCCCCGAACGCTCCTCCCGGAACCCATCCCAACGCCGGCGCGCGCGCCATCCGCCGCGCAAAGAAGCTGCCGCGCCCGGTGCTCGTCGCCATCGGCCTGGCGGCCGTCGCGCTCGTCGCCCTGGTCGGCTGGCGGCTGTGGCCCAAGGGCGACGCCACGCCCTACCGCACCGCTGCGGTCGAACAGGGCTCGATCACCCGCACGGTCTCGGCCTCCGGCGTGCTCGAGCCGCTGGTGACGGTGGACGTCGGCTCGCAGATCTCCGGGCTGATCCGCGAGGTCTACGTCGACTTCAACGACGAGGTCCGCCGCGGGCAGGTGCTGGCGGTGATCGATCCGCAGACCTACGAATCCCGCGTCGCCCAGGGGCGGGCCGAGATCGAGGCCGGGACCGCGGCGCTGGCCACCAGCGAGGCGAATGTTCGCGAGGCCGAGGCCCGGCTGGAGGTCGCTCGCGCCGACTACAACCGCAAGCGCACCCTGGTCGAACAGAACATCTACGCCCCCTCGGTGCTGGAGCAGGCGGAAGCCACCTACAAGCAGGCGCAGGCCACCGTCGCCTCGGCCAAGGCCCAGGTCGCCCAGCAGCGGGCGCGCATCGGCCAGTCGCGGGCCGCCCTGCAGGCGCAGCAGGTGGACCTGTCGCGCACCACCATCACCTCGCCGATCGACGGCGTCGTCGTCGACCGCCAGGTCGAGCCCGGCCAGACCGTGGCCGCCAGCCTGCAGGCGCCGGTGCTGTTCAAGATCGCCCAGGACCTTTCGAAGGTGGAGGTGAAGATCAGCGTCGACGAGGCCGACATCGGCCAGGTGCAGGAGGGCCAGCGCGTCCGCTTCACGGTCGACGCCTTCCCGGACGACAACTTCACCGGTGTCGTCACCCAGGTGCGCAAGCAGCCCGTCACCGAGAGCAACGTCACCGCCTATGTGGTCATGGCCGAGGCCGAGAACCCGCAGGGGCGGTTGCTGCCTGGCATGACCGCCAACGCCGACATCATCCTGGAAGAGCGTCCCAATGTGCTGAAGGCGCCTGCTGCGGCGCTTCGCTGGACCCCGGCCGGCGCCCAGACCCAGCAGGTGCGGGTGCCCGGCGCCGGCGCCATGGCTCCTGGATTCGGCGCCCCCCCGCCCGGCGGCGCCCGCCAGGGCGGCGGCCAGCGCAACGGCATGGGCGGCCAGATGTTCGCCCAGCAGCTCGGCCTCGACGCGGCCCAGCAGAAGAAGGCCGAACCGATCCTGGCCGAGATGCGCGACAAGACCCGCGCTGCGATGGGCTCCGGCGACCGCGAGGGCGCCCGCAAGGCCCGCGAGGAGGCGCTGACCAAGCTCGAAGCCCTGCTCAAGCCCGACCAGAAGCCCAAGCTCGCCGAGCTGCGCGCCCGGATGGCGGCCATGGGCGGCCGCCGCGGCGGCGGGACCAGCGGTGGCTACACCCCGGGCGTGGTCTATGTGCTGCGCGACGGAAAGCCCGTAGCCGTGCCGGTCCAGGTCGGCGCGACCGACGGCTCGTTCACCGAGATCCGCGGCGACCTCAAGCCGGGCGACCAGGTGATCACCGGCGGCGGTCCCAAGCCCAAGGTGGAGGCCCGCTCCCCGCTCGGCGGCGGCGGCCAGGGGAGCCGAGGCGGGTGATCCAGGTCCGCGACCTCACCAAGATCTACACCATGGGCGACGAGCGGGTGGCCGCGCTCGACGGCGTCTCGCTGGACATCGCCCGCGGCGAGCACATCGCCGTGGTCGGCCCCTCGGGCTCGGGCAAGTCGACGCTGATGAACATCCTGGGCGGCCTCGACCGTCCGGACAGCGGGACCTACCTGTTCGAAGGCGAAGACGTGTCCGCGTTCGACGACGACGAGCTGGCGAGGTTCCGCAACCAGCGGATCGGCTTCTGCTTCCAGTCCTTCCAGCTGCTGCCGCGGCTGACCGCCCTGCAGAATGTCGAGCTGCCGCTGATCTACGGTGGCTGGCCGCCGGCCGAGCGCCGCGCCCGCACCGCGGAAATGCTGGAGCGGGTGGGTCTGGGCGCCCGCATGACGCATCGGCCCAACCAGATGTCGGGCGGCCAGCAGCAGCGGGTGGCGATCGCCCGGGCCCTGGCCAACAACCCCGACCTGCTGCTCGCCGACGAGCCCACCGGCGCGCTCGACACCCAGACGACGCACGACGTGCTGAACCTGTTCGAGGAGCTCAACCGCGAAGGCCTGACCTTGATCGTGGTCACCCACGAGAAAGAGGTCGCCGACCGGGCCAAGCGGCGCATCTCCTTCAGGGACGGCAAGGTGGTGGCCGACGAGAGGACGCTGACCCCGGCATGAATTTCGTCGAACTCGTCCGTTTCGCCGCCGGCGCCATCGTCGCCCACCCGCTGCGCAGCGGGCTGACCTCGCTGGGCGTCGTCATCGGCGTCGCCGCGGTGGTGATGATGACCTCCATCGGCCTGGGGGCCCAGCAGCGGGTGACCTCCACCATCGCCGGCCTCGGCTCGAACCTGATCATCGTCCAGCCCGGCGCGGCCCGGGCCGGCGGCGGCTTCGTGATGGGCGGGGCCGGCACCGGCATGAGCCTGACCGAGAAGGACGCCGAGGCCATCGCCCGCGACGTCGAGGGCGCGGTCGCCGTGGCTCCCGTGGTCCGCGGCCAGGCGCAGCTCGCCGCCGAGGGCGCCAACTGGAACACCCGCATCGAGGGCGTGACGCCCGACTACCTGATCGCCCGCGACCTGACGCTCGCCTCGGGCCGAATGTTCGACGAGCGCGAGGCCCGCCAGGGACGCAAGGTGCTGGTGATCGGCCAGACCATCGCCCGCGAACTGTGGGGCGAGCAGGACCCGGTCGGCCGGCGGGTGCGGGTGCGCTCGGTGCCCTTCGAGGTGATCGGGGTGCTGGCCTCCAAGGGCCAGTCCAGCTTCGGCCAGGACCAGGACGACGTCGTACTCGGCCCGCTGCAGGCCGTGCGCTCGCGGGTCGTCGGCCGCCGGCTGCGCGGCGACGTGGTGCAGACCATCTACGTCAAGGCCGAGAACGAGTCCGAGCTGACCCGGGTGCAGGAGGACGTCTCCAACGTCATCCGAGAGCAGCACCGCATCCGCCCCGGCGACGAGGACGACTTCTCGACCCAGAACATGGCCTCGATCCTGGAGGCCAGCCAGGCGGCGGTGTCGACCTTCACCATCCTGCTGGCCGCCGTGGCGGCGGTCTCCCTGGTGGTCGGCGGCGTCGGGATCATGAACATCATGCTGGTGGCGGTGACCGAGCGGACGCGGGAGATCGGCCTGCGCATGGCGGTGGGGGCCAAGCGCTCCGACGTGCTGATCCAGTTCGGCCTGGAGTCGGTCGCCCTGTCGCTGGCCGGCGGGATCATCGGCCTGGCCATCGGGGTGCTCGGCGCCCTGTTGATGGCCCGGGTCGGCGACTGGCCGGCGGCGGTTCCGACCTGGGCCGGGCCGCTCGCGCTGGGCTTCTCGATGCTGGTGGGAGTGGCCTTCGGCGCCTACCCCTCGTGGCGGGCCGCGCGGCTGGATCCCATCGACGCGCTGCGCCGGGAATAACCCCGGCCACGGTCACGGTTTTTTTCTCGCAACCTCATCGCGCTCTCGTTGGTTTGCTTGAGCGCAACCATACGCGAGACGCCATGCCCCTCCTCGGCCCCGCCCATGTTCCCCCGGCCATCCCCCCGCCCCCTTCCCCCAGAGGCGCGCTGACGGTCGGGCGCGGCTGCGGAGAGGCGCGTCATGGGCGCTCGCGCTCCCTCCCCCACCCGACGCCAAAGCAGGAGTAGCTCATGGCCAACCTGGATACGAACAAGCCGCGCGCCCGCCGGGGCTTCGCCGCGATGAACCCCGAACGCCGCCGCGAGATCGCCCGCAAGGGCGGCGCGAGCGTGCCCGGCGAAAAGCGCAGCTTCGCCAAGGACCGCGACCTGGCCGCTTCGGCCGGCCGCAAGGGCGGTGAAGCCTCGCGTGGTGGTGGTCGCGGCGCCCGCGGCGGCGACCAGGCCGAACGCTAGCCGACCAGCAATACGGCCGCGAAGGCGGGGGCGGAGTTGACGAAGCTCCGCCCCACCCGCCACCCGGCCTCGGCCGCCAGGCCCGAGAACCCGTCGACCGTGAACTTGTAGGAATTCTCGGTGTGTAGCCCTTCTCCCTCTGCGAAACGGAAGTCTCGCCCCAACACCCGCACCTGCTGTTCGCGCCTTGAGATCAGGTGCATCTCGATGCGGCTCTCGGCCGTGTTCCACACCGCACGGTGATCGAAGGCCGAAAGGTCGAAGTTCCCGCCGAGCTCGCGGTTGATCCGCTCGAGCAGGTTCTTGTTGAACGCCGCGGTGACCCCCTGCGGGTCGTCGTAGGCGGCGACCAGCGTCGCCTCGTCCTTCACCAGATCGATGCCGACCAGTAACCGGCTCCCCTCCCCCAGCAGCCGGCGCGCGTTGGCCAGGAACCGCACCGCTTCGGCCGGCGCGAAGTTGCCGATGGTCGATCCCGGAAAGAAACCGAACCGCGGCCGACCGGCCACCGCCGCCGGCAGCTCCAGCGCCCGGGTGAAATCCTCCAGCAACGGCTCGACGATCAGGCGCGGGTAGTCCCGCCTGACCCTGGCCGCAGCCGCCTCCAGGGCCTCGCGACTGATGTCGATGGGGACGTAGGCGGCCATCTGCGGCGCGGCTTCCAGCAGGATCCGCGTCTTGACGCTCGCCCCGCTGCCGAACTCGACCAGCACCGACCCGTCCGGCGCCTCGGCCGCGACGTCCGTTGCATGGCGCTGCAGAAGGGCCGCCTCCGTACGGGTCGGGTAGTAGGCCGGCAGCTCGCAGATGGCCTCGAACAGGGCCGAGCCCTCGGCGTCGTAGAAGTGTTTCGGCGGGATGCTCTTGGCCGGGCGCGAGAGGCCCTCCAGCACGTCGCGGGCGAAGTCCGAACTCGCGGGCTGGGTCCGCACCCTCTGAGGGGGCGCATCATCGGCGAGCCGCAGGCCGGCGAACATCCACCGCTGATGGGGATAGAAGAAGTTGCGGTAGCTGGCCCGCACGTGACCGGCCGGCGTAATGCAGGCTCCGCCGCGCAGCACCATCTGGCCGACCATGAACTTGCCGTTGTACTCGCCGACCGCCCCGGCGGCGGGCCGAAAGCCCGGATAGGCCGCGTAAGCGCTGCGGGTCCACTGCCAGAGCTCGCCGTACATCTGCCGAAGTCCGCGCTCGCCACGTGTCGCGGCGGCCGGCGCGAGGTCCTTCGGGTCCAGAAAGCGGCCGGCGAGCGGGGCGGCCTGCGCCGCAAGCTCCCACTCCGCTTCGGTCGGCAGCCGCCGGCCGGCCCAGGCCGCGAAGGCTTCGGCCTCGTAGTAGCTGACGTGATGCACCGGCCGGGCAGGATCGACCGGGCGCAGGCCGTGCAGCGTCATCTCCAGCCAGCCGTCGTCGCCCTCGCGCCAGTAGAGCGGCGCGGCCCAGCCCTCCGCCTGGACGCGGGCCCAGCCTTCGGACAGCCAGAACTCCGCCCGCCGGTAGCCGCCGTCGGCCATGAAGGCCAGCCACTCGCCGTTGGTCACCAGCCGGTCGGCGAGGCGGAACGGCTCCAGCCAGGCCTTGTGGCGCGGCCCCTCGTTGTCGAAGGCGAAACCCCGGCCGTCGTGACCGATCTCCACCAGACCGCCTTCGAATTCGACCCAGCCCGCCTCGCCTGCCGGTTCGGACGGCGCGGGCGCCGGCGCCTCCAGGTAGGCCGGACTGAGCGGCGACTGGGCGAAGAGGTGCAGCACGTCCATCAGGATGAGTTCCTGGTGCTGCTCCTCGTGGGCGAGACCGAGTTCCAGCAGCGCGGGCGTCTCCTGCTCCAGCAGCGTCTCCATGCGCTGGTCGACGAAGGCGCGATAGGCCAGCACCTCCTCGAGGCTCGGGCGGGTGAGCAGGCCCCGCAGCGGCCGCGGCTGCCGCTCGCCCACCGTCTCGTAGTAGGAGTTGAACAGGTAGCCGTAGGCCGCATCGAAAGGGCGCCAGCCCCCGGTCAGCGGCTGCAGGATGAAGGTTTCGAAGAACCAGGTGGTATGGGCCAGGTGCCACTTGGTCGGGCTGGCGTCCGGCATCGACTGGACGACCTGATCCTCGGGCCCGAGCGGCGCGACGATTTCGAGCGTGCGCGCCCGCACCTGACGGTAGCGGTCGATCGTCCGCAGGCCGGTCTCGGAATCTGGCCGCAGCGGGCCGGCGTCGTCGGAGGGGGCCATGGGTACTCCTCGCCGCTCGGATCCAATTCGGAGACCGCCGGTCTGCGGACTGCAAGCGCGAGCTTAACGCGCCGGGCGGCCAACGCCATGGACCGCCGGAAGTTCCCGAATCCGGAGGGTTTCCGGCCGGAGAAGGGCCGGAACGTAAGCAGGGGCGGCACGTTGAACGACCGCCGGGTCGGGGCGATTGGAGCGGGGCGCAGTAATCGGAGGGCCGCCATGACCTCGTCAACCAACTGGCGAGACGAGGTAGTATCCCTGATCCCAGCCTTGCGCGCGTTCGCCTGGTCGTTGAGCCACAACGGATCGGACGTCGACGACCTGGTTCAGGACACCCTGATCAAAGCCTGGACCAACCGCGAGAAGTTCGAGCCCGGCACCAACCTGCGGGCCTGGCTCTTCACCATCCTCCGGAACACCTACTACACCAACGTGATCCGCCGGCGGCGGGAGGTGCGCGACGAGACCGGCGAATACGCCAGCGGCCTGAAGGCGCCGGCCACCCAGGACTGGAGCGTGGCCATACACACCCTGCAGGCCGCCCTCGCCCAGCTTCCGGACGAGCACAGGGAGGCGCTGATCCTGGTGGGTGCGGCGGGCCTCTCCTACGAGGAGGCGGCCGAAATCTGCGGCTGCGCGCTGGGCACCATCAAGAGCCGCGTGAACCGCGCGCGCGCGCGCCTTCTGAAGATCATGGACGCCGAGGACGCCACCGATGTGATGGCGAGCGAATTCGCCGTCGCTAACCGGATGTAGCGCGGCCGGCGGCGCGGCGCACGGCAGGCGCCGCCTTCACTTCGGCCTCGCCCTCGTCGAGCTGGTCGATCACCGACCACAGCCGGTCCGGGATGGGGAGCGCCTCGGCGGCCTCGAACATCTCGCGCAGCTGGGTCGAGACGGTGTCGAGCCTGGCCGGTCTGGTTGTCCTGCGTGTCATGGCGTGTCCCACAGCCTCGACGCGAATTCTAGGACGCCCGCGCCCCAGCGCGACAGGTGACATTAGCGCGCAGATTCGCCCGTTCGGCGAACTCCCGACGGGCCGGAACCAGGCCCTTCGTGGACGGTTGAGCCCTCGAGACGCAGCGCAAGACCACACGCAACGCCCACACAGGGGAACCGCCCGATGCCTGGCCGCGACGACTACCGGAGCAACCGCGAATACGAGGAGTACGAACGCCGCAGGCGTGAAATGGACCGCAGCCCGCAGCGCCGCATGGGCGGGGCCGAGCGGCGCAGCTTCGAGCCGCGCGTCCGCTACGCCGAGGCGGACGACCGCTATGGCCGCCTCGGCGACTATCCCGGCTCGATGGACGAAGCGCGGGCCTGGCGCGCCGAGCGCATCGGCAGCCGCTACGATCAGGACCGCAGCGGCTACAGCCGCGGCTGGAGCGCCGGCTGGCGACGCCCGAACGGCCTGGCGCGCGACGACCGCGAGCCCTGGCGCGCTCAACGGCCCGGTGAGCCGGGCTACGGCGGCCAGGAATACGGCATCGAGGCCCACGGCGACGAATTCGCCCGCGGCTCCTCGGTCGTGCAGGAGGCTACCGACGGCGGCCGCCGGCTGCGCGGCCGCTTCGGCGAGGACGAGCGCGGCGATCCGCCGTTCCGCGGCGAGGCGGGGCAGATGGCCTGGCGCGACGACGGCGGCCCCTATGGCGACAGCCGGCTCGACCGGCAGGACCGGGCGATGCAGGAGTTCGGCGTGCCGCACGACTACGGCTTCCACCCGCACGACGACGAGTTCGAGCCTCACTACACACACTGGCGCGACGAGCAGATGCGGCGGCACGACGAGGCGTACCGCAACTGGCGCGCCCGGCAGCTGCGCCAGTACGACGAGGACTACCGCGCCTGGCGGGGCGAGCGTCGGCAGGCGTTCGGCGAAACCTTCAGCGAATGGCGTCGCAACCGCACGGCCGACGGCCAGGACTGCATCGAGCCGCCGCCCTGGCAGGCCGAGGCGGACCCGGCCTCGGCATCCCCCGACATGAATGCCGAGACCGAGACCCGCTACGAACTCGGCGGTCCCTCGGAGGCGAAGGGCGACTCCGAAGCCAAGGGCGGCGCCGGCTTCGCCCAGGCCTCGCCGGCCGTGCAGAAGGCCACCGACGGCGCAGCCAAGGACGACCGGGAGGCCAAGGACCGCGGCTAGCACGCATCCGCCTCAGACGGTGACGACGATCTTCCCGAAGTGGGCGTTGGCCTTCATGTGGGCCAGCGCCGCCTCGATGTCGTCCAGCGGATAGACCGCATCGATCGGCAGGGTCAGGCGCCCGGCCTCGAGATGGCTGAAGAGATCCTCGCGCGCCCGTCGTCCCACCTCGCGCACTTCGGCCCGTGAGCGTGTGCGGAAGGTCACGCCCACATAGGTCAGCCGCCGCAGGGCGTGCAGGTCGAAGTCGAACTCGGCCCTGTCGCCGCCGAGCCTGCCGACGTTGACGATCCGCCCGCCGATCCGCGTCGCCTGCATCACTTGCCGGAACCCGGGCCCCGAAACCTGGTCGACCACGAGATCGACGCCGCGTTTCTCCGTCGCCTGCAGCACCTGGTCGACCCAGCCGGCGTCGTTGGGGTCGACCGCCAGGTCCGCTCCGAATTCGCCGAGCCTTTCCCGGCGACCCGGATTGGTGGAGGAGCCGGCGACGAAGGCGGCGCCCATCGCCTTGGCGATCTGCATCCCCATCAGTCCCACGCCGGAACTGGCGCCGTTGATCAGCACAGCCTGGCCGGGCTGCAGCGCCCCGTTGGTCACCACGGCGTCGTGCATGGTGCGCAGCGCCACCGGCAGCGCCGCGGCGGCCTCGAAGCTCATGTCGGCGTCGGGGATCGCCCAGACCGCGCCGGCGTCGGCCACGGCATACTCGGCGAACGCCCCCGCCCCCGAACCCATCACGCGCTGGCCGACGCCGAACCCCTGCGCCTCGGGCCCCGCTTCGACCACCTCGCCTGCCCACTCGAGCCCCAGCACCGCGCCGACGCCGCCGGCCCGCCCATGCACGTGACCGCGCGTCATCGCCAGGTCGACCCGGTTCAGCGCCGCCGCCCGCACGCGGACCAGCACCTCCGCGGGGCCCGGCTTCGGCGGCGCGGCCTCGGTGAGCTTCGGGCCGGTCTCGGTCAGCACGTAGGCCTTCATGGGGTTCCTCCTTCTCGCCGCCACGCTAGCCCGCTCCGGGCCCCCCGCCCAAGGGCCCAACCCGCCCCCGGCGCCCGGGATGGACAAGGCCGCGCGAGAGCCGTTGCTCCGGCGACCCGGCTTGGGCTATGGAGGGCGTCCTTTGGACCGGGTGACGTGGCCGAGTGGCTGAAGGCGGCGGTTTGCTAAACCGTTGTACGGTGTAAAGCCGTACCGAGGGTTCGAATCCCTCCGTCACCGCCAAAGGCGCCTGCTGCGAGGATCGGGAGCGCGACCGCCTCATGCCGACCATCCTGCGCATCCTCGTCCTGTCCCTCGTGCTGTTCGCGGCGAACGCCGCCCAGGCCGCGTCCGTCACCGTCTTCGCCGCCGCCTCGCTCAAGGACGTGCTGGACGAAGTGGGGCGCGAGTTCGAAGTACGAGGAGGCGCCAGGGTGCGCTTCTCCTACGCCGGCTCCTCGGCCATCGCCCGGCAGATCGAACAGGGCGCGCCGGCCGACGTCTTCGTCTCGGCCGACAGCGACTGGATGGACCATCTCAAAAATCGCCGGCTGATCGCGCCGGCCACCCGGCGGGATCTCGTGGGCAACCGGCTGGCGCTGATCGCACCTGCGAGTTCCAAGACGCGGCTGACCGTCGGCCCCGGGATGCCGCTGGCCCGCGCGCTGGGCTCGGGCCGGCTGGCCGTCGCCGCGCCCGAGGTTCCGGCCGGCCGCTACGCAAGGGCCGCGCTGACCAGCCTGGGCGTCTGGGCGCAGGTGGAGAAGCGGCTTGCGCCGGCGGAGAACGTGCGCGTGGCTCTGCACTACGTCGCCCGGGGCGAGGCGCCGTTGGGGATCGTCTACGACACCGACGCCAGGGCCGAGCCCCGGGTGCGCATCGTCGGCCTGTTCCCGGAGAGCTCGCACCCGAAGATCGTCTACCCGGCGGCGCTGACCGCCCAGTCCCGAAACCCCGACGCCGCCGCCTTCCTGGCCTTCCTGACCGGTCCGGAGGCCGCCACCGTGTTCCGCAAGCACGGGTTCACGGTGCTACGCCAGCGGTGAGCAGCCGGCCCCGGAGCAGGCGGCGCAGCTTTTCGGGGAGCGCCGGGAGAGCCGACGAATGAGCGGATCGGATGGCGGGCGAATCTTCAGTAGGCCACGGCAGCCATGAAGCCGACGGCGACGAGCGTGATCCACAGCACGGCGTTCACGACCACGCGCAGCAGACCGCGCTCATGCTCGTCGGTCGTGCCGAGCATGTCGGCGAGGAAGTTGCCCGGGGCGTGGAAGAATAGCCTGAGGAGCGACATGCCGTAGTCCTTTGCGCCGCCGCCCGGCGCGCGGACAATATCGCTGCGCGATCATTGGCGTTCCATTCCGGCAAACTACGTAACCGCAACGTCAACTTGACTTCGACGGAGGCGCAGGCAGGAACTCCCCCTCCGGAGCGAACAAGGGCGTGCGGATGCGGGACTTCTCGATCGGTGAGGCGGCGCTCGTCGGCTTCCGGCTGACCCGGGAACGGCCGCGCGCCGTCGCGGTCTGGGCGGTCCTGAACCTGATCTTCAACCTGACCGCCGTGATGGTGCTGGTCGGGGTGGGCGGGCCCGCCATGATGGCGCTGCAGCCCCCCCCCGGCGAGGCCGCGGCGCAGGATCCCACAGCCACGCTCGAGCTGATCAACCAACTGCTGCCGGCCTACGGCCTGATGCTGCTCCTCTGGCTGGGCTTTTCCGCGGTGACGGCCGCCGCCGCCACCCGCGCGGTGCAGCGGCCGGACGAGGCCGCCATGGGCTATGTCCGCCTCGGCGCGGAGGAGGCGCGCGTGCTGCTGGTCATGGCGGCCATCGGCCTCATCCTGGCCTGCGCCTACATCGGCTCCAGTCTGGTGATGGGGCTGTTGCTGGGCGTCGTGATCGGAGCGACCGGCGGCGGAGGCGGAACGGCCGCGGCCGCCTCGATGGCCGTCGTCCTGGTCCCGGTGGTGCTGCTGGGGCTGCTTTGGCTGTGGACGCGGTTTTCGCTGGCCGTGCCGATGACCATGGCCAGGGGCCGGGTGGACGTGTTCGGTTCCTGGGCGCTGACCCGCGGCAGGTCGGGGAAGATCTTCCTCACCTACTTCGTCGCCTTCGCCCTCTACCTGCTGGTCGCCATGCTGGGGCTGGCCATCTTCCTGGGCGTCGGCGCGGTCGTCAGCGGCTCGGCCAGCCCGATGGAGGCGGTGATGGCCGCCGACATGAGTTCGATCGGCGCCTATTTCAACGTCCTGACCGTCACCTACGCGGTGGTGATGTCGGGGATCGGCGCGCTGGGCATGGCGATCATCCTCTGCCCGCCGGCGGCGATCTACGCCGCCCTCGCCGGCGACCGGGCCCACGAGGTCTTCTAGCGCTGCGGCGGTCGACCCGGCCACGCGAATCGGGCGGCCGTTAACGGGAACCTCACGCCGCAGCATCAGGATCGTGACAAACCGTCGAAGAAGTCGCGTGATCCTGGGTCCATGTCCGTCACTGTCCTCGCGCCCCGCAAGGCCGCCAAGGGCGAGGCCGCGCCACCTACGGCCGTAGAACGCCGGGGCCCGTCCCGCCCTGACCGGCTCGCGCCCAGCCGCCTGCGCCTGCAGGGCCGCGCCGTCGCCGCCGCCTTCCAGGGGCTGGACGCCCTGGTCGTCGTGCTGCTCACGCTGGCGGTCGCCATGAACTGGCAGCCGACCCCGTCGCTGCTGGCGTTCGGGACCTTGGCGCTCGCCGGCGTCGCAGGCCTCGGCGTCTTCAAGGCTTACGAGTTCGGTCGCCGCGAAAGCCTCATGCTGCACCTGGCGCGCGTGGGCGTCGGCCTCGCCCTCGGCGCCGCCCTCGCCCTGCTCGCCGTCGCGCCCTTCATGTCCGCGCCCGAGGCCGGCCGCGTGGCCGTCGCCTGGACCGCCTCCACCCTGTCGGTGCTGGGCGGGCTGCACGTGGTCTGGTGGTCGATGATCCAGCGCTCGCGCAAGAACGGACGGCTGACGCCCAACATCGTGGTGGTCGGCGCGACGCCGGCCGCTGATCGCCTGATCGCCGCCCTCCTGAGGAGCCGCGACGCCAACGTCCTCGGCGTCTTCGACGACCGCGTCGGCCGCGCGCCGCACGACGTCCGCGGCGTGCGGGTGCTGGGCGACACCCGGGCGATGATCGGCCACCGGATCATGCCCTACGTCGACCGCATCGTGATCTGCGTGCCGCAGAACGCGCGCCAGCGGGTGCGCCAGCTGATGGCCCGGCTGCGTCTGCTGCCCAACGAAATCGTCCTGCTGGTGGAAGGCGGCGACACCTCGGGCGAAGCGGCCGAATTCGAGCGGCTGGCGGACGTGCCGCTGGCCACCATCTCCGGCATGCCGCGCGACGCCTGGCGAGCCTTCTCAAAACGCACGCAGGATCTGGTGATCGGCTCCATCGCCCTGGTGCTGGCCGCGCCGATCATGCTGCTGGTCGCTCTCGCCATCCGCCTGGACAGCCCCGGCCCGGTGATGTTCCGCCAGCGCCGCCACGGCTTCAACAACGAGGAGATCGTGGTCTGGAAGTTCCGCTCCATGCGCCACGATGCGGCCGACGCCGACGCGACCAGGCAGGTGACCGCGGACGACGACCGGGTAACCCGGGTGGGCCGCTTCATCCGCCGCACCAGCCTCGACGAGCTGCCCCAGCTGTTCAACGTGCTGGCCGGTGAGATGTCGCTGGTCGGGCCGCGGCCCCATGCCGTGGGCATGCGCACCGGCGACGTGGAGTCCGCCCGGCTGGTGGCCGAATACGCCCATCGCCACCGGATGAAGCCCGGGATCACGGGCTGGGCCGCGATCAATGGCTCGCGCGGGCCGGTCAACACGCCCGAGGAGGTGCGTCGCCGGGTGGCGCTGGACGTCGCCTACATCGAGCGCCAGTCCTTCTGGCTCGACCTCTACATCCTGCTGATGACCATCCCCTGCCTGCTCGGGGACAGGTCGAACGTGCGCTAGCCGGATGTTCTGGCGCGGCGTCCTCGGCTACCTGCCGGTCAACATCGCCCAGGGGGTGGTGGGGCTGCTGACGCTGGTCGTCTTCACCCGACTGCTGACTCCCGCCGAGTTCGGACACTACGCGCTCGGCTTCGCGGTGATGAGCCTGCTGCACACGGCGGTCTTCACCTGGAACGAGGCGGCGCTGGCCCGCTTCCAGGTGGCCGAACTGGACAGGGGCTCGGGCGCCGACCACGCGGCCACCGTGCAGCGCACCTGGCTGGTCCTGCTGCTCGGAGCCCTGCCGCTGGCCGCCCTTGCGCTGCTCGTCTGGCCGCTGAGCGGGCCCCTGAAGCTGGCGGTGCTGGCCGGGCTCGGCGCCATCCTGCCGAGGACGATGGCCAAGCTCGCCCAGGAGCGGCGCCGGGCGATCGGCGACGTGCGCGGCGCAGCCGCCATCGACCTGGTCCAGATTCTCGGCGGCTTCGCCATCGGCGCGGTCTGCGCCATGGCGGGCCTGGGCGGGGCCTCGCCGCTGATCGGCTTCGGCGTCGCCGCCGCCCTGTCTGTGGTCTGGGCCGTCCCGCAGGAAATCGCAACCGCCAGTGGGGGGCGGTTCCAGCCGGCCCGGGCGCGCCGCTACGCCGGCTACGGGATCCCGGTGGCCGCCTCCCTGATCCTGACGCTGGTGCTGACCAGCACCGACCGCTTCATGCTGGCCGCCTTCCTGGACGAGGCGGCAGTCGGCCTCTACCACGCGGGCTACAGCCTCGCGAGCCGCACCATCGACGTGCTGTTCATCTGGCTGGGCACGGCCGGCGGGCCGGCGCTGGTCGCGGCCCTGGAGCGCGGCGGGCGCGAGGGTCTGGCCGCCGAAGCGCGCGAACAGGCGTCGCTGATGCTGCTCCTGACCGCCCCGGCGACCGTAGGCCTGGTGCTGGTCGCCGCTCCCCTGTGCGAGCTGATGGTCGGTCAGGACCTGCGCGACGGGGCCGCCCACGTGACACCCTGGATCGCGGCCAGCGCCCTGCTCTCGGGGCTCACCACCTACTACTTCCACCAAGCCTACACGCTGGGCCGCCGCACCGGGCTGCTGATCGCGGTCATGGCCGCGCCCGCGCTCGCCAACCTTGCGCTCAACCTGGTGCTGATCCCCGCCTGCGGCCTCGACGGGGCGTTGTGGGCGACGCTGACCAGCTACGCCATCGGCCTCGTCGCCTCGATCTTGCTGGGCCGAAAGGTGCTGCCGATGCCGATCCCCTGGGCCCCGCTCGCCCAGGCCGCCTTCGCCTCGGCGGCGATGGCGGCAGTCGTGGTCTGCATCCCGCCGTTGGGCGGGATCGTGGAGCTGTTCCTGAAGGTGGCCGTGGGCGCCCTCGTCTACTGCGGATTGGTGCTGGCGATGGACGCCGGCGGCCTTCGCAGCCGCGCGCTGCCGCTGCTGCGCCGCTTCACGCCCGGAGCCGCCGCGTGAGCTGCGCCGGCGAGACCGTGTTCGACAACGCCACATGGACGGGAGCCTCGCCGCGGCTGTCGGTGCTGACGCCGTTCAAGGGCGACGATCCTACGCCGCTGATCGAAGCGCTCGGCCGCGAAAGCGTGGAAGCCGAGGTCGTGCTTCTTGACGACGGAACAGGCGATCCGGAGCTCGTCGCCCGTGTGAAGGCCGGCGTCGAGGCCCTTCAGCTGCCTGCCCGGCTTGTGGTGCTGGCCCGCAATGAAGGCCGGGCCAAGGGCCGCAACCGGCTGGTGCGCCACGCCCGCGCCGGCCACCTGCTGTTTCTCGATTCCGACATGCTGCCGGACGAGCCCGACTTTCTGGCCGCCTGGCTGGAGCTGATTGCGGCGGGAGATCCGGCGGTGGCGTTCGGCGGCTTTTCGCTCAGGCAGGCGGGCGAGGCCCCCGAGCACGCCCTGCACCGGGCCATGGCGCTGCACAGCGACTGCCTGCCGGCCGCGCGCCGGCGCCTGGCGCCCGAGAAGAGCGTCTTCACCTCCAACCTGCTTGTGCGCCGCGACGTGTTCGAAGCCGAGGCTTTCGACGAGGGCTTCGTCGGCTGGGGCTGGGAAGACGTGGAGTGGGCGATGCGGGTCGCCCGCCGCTGGCCGATCGTCCACATCGACAACACCGCCACCCACCTGGGCCTCGACCCGGACGCGACCATCGCCCGCAAGTACGAGGAATCCGCCGCCAACTTCGCCCGGGTGGTCGCCGCCCACCGCGAGGTGGTCTCGTCCTACCCCAGCTACCGAGCGGCCAGGCTGCTGAAGCGCGCGCCGCTGAGGAGCCTCTGGCGGCCGTGGCTGAAGCGCTATGCCCTCGCCCGGGTGGCGCCGGTCCGCACCCGCGCCTTCGCCATGCGGCTCTATCGGGCGGCCCTCTACGCGGAGGCGGTCTGATGGAGGCCTACCACGCGGACTCCAGCCTGAGGGGCAAGCTGCGCCGCCGGCTGGTGCGGCTCGTCCACCGGCGTCCGCTGGCCGAGGCGCCTGGCCGGCCGATGATCTCCTTCACCTTCGACGACGCCCCTGTCACCGCCGCGCGGACGGGCGCCGAGATCCTGGAGGCGCGAGGCGCGCGGGGCGTCTTCTACGCCTGCGCCGGGCTGGTCGGGAGCGAGGGGCCGATGGGCCGCTACGCCGCGTCCGACGACTACCTGCGCCTCGCCGAGGCTGGCCACGAGATCGGCTGCCACACCTATTCCCACCTCGACTGCGGTCGCGCGAGCGCGGCCACGGCGCTGGCCGAGGCCGCCCGCAACGCGGACCGGTTCGAGGCCTGGGGCCTGCCCTGCCCCGAGACCTTCGCCTACCCCTACGGCGATGTGTCCGCCGGCCCGAAGGCGATCCTCGCCCGGCGGTTTTCGCTGCTGCGCGCCCTGCATCCGGGGTTGGTGGAGCGGGGAAGCGACCTCAATCAGGCGCCTGCCGTCGGGATCGAGGGAGAGCACGGCGAGGCGAGCGCCCGCCGCTGGCTGGAGCGGGCGCGCGCACGCAACGCCTGGCTGATCCTCTACACCCACGACGTCCGCCCCGAGCCCTCGCCGTGGGGCTGCACGCCGGACGCCCTGACGGCCCTGCTCGATGCGGCGCTGGAGGCCGGCTTCGAAGTGGTCACCGTCGCAGAGGGCGCCCGACGGCTGGCCGGCGCGCGCGCCTAGTCCTCGACCCCCATGTCGCGCCGCCGCGCGCGCTTGCGGGCGGCCTTGGCGACGTGGACCCAGCGCCGGCGCCAGGCCTCGCGCGCCACCGGGTCCTCCTTGCGGTCGAGGTGGTCGAGTTCGCGCTGCAGCTTGACGTAGCCGCGCCAGCGGTCCTCGCCGAGCTCGCCGGCTTCGCGAGCCGCACGAACGGCGCAGCCGGGCTCGGTCTCGTGCCGACAGTCGCGGAACCGGCACGACGCCGACAGGGACTCGATCTCCGAGAAGGCCGCAGAGACACCTCCGCCCGGATCCCAGAACGCCAACTCGCGCATCCCCGGCGTGTCGAGGATCAGCCCTCCGCCGGGCAACCGCACGAGCTCACGGTGCGTGGTGGTGTGCTTGCCGCGACCATCGTCGCGGATCGCCCCCGTGGCCAGCCGCTCCTCGCCCAGCAGGGCGTTGACCAGCGTGGACTTGCCGACTCCTGACATGCCGATCAGCACGGCCGTGACGCCGGGCGCCAGCCGTTCGCGCACGGCCTCCAGCCCCTCTCCGGCGATCGCCGAAACCGGCAGCACGTCTACGCCGATGGCCACCCGTTCGGTCTCGGCGACCATGCCGGGCGGATCCTCGCAGGCGTCGGCCTTGGTCAGCACGACGACCGGGGTCGCGCCGCTCTCCCACGCGGCGGCCAGGTAGCGTTCCAGCCGGCGCAGGTTGAAATCGGCGTCGAGGCCGAGGACCAGAAAGGCCACGTCGACGTTGGCGGCGACCACCTGGGGCGCCTCGCCCGTGCCCGCCGCCTTGCGGACGAACTCGGTGCGACGGGGCATGACGTGGCGGATCACCGCCATCCCCTCCCCTGGCGGCGGCTGGATCGCCACCCAGTCGCCGGCCACGGGCAGAGCGCCGGGAGCCGCCTCGTGCTGCAGCCGACCGGAAGGGGCGCCGGCGACCTCGCCGGCGTCGGTGACGAGGCCGTAGCGGCCCCGTTGCTGAAGGACCACCCGCGCAGGCGAGAGGCCCTGCGCCGCGAACGGCGCAAAGTCGTGCCGGAGCGCGTCGCTCCAGCCGTAGGTGATGAGCAATGAAGTATTCCTTCGGTGTGGGGATGGGCGCTTCTCAGCGCGCGCCGCCGAAGGACGGGGCCTCTGCCTCTCTAGATGAGAGTTTCAGACAAGAGGCGCGATCCGGCGACGCGGCGAAGGCCGCTGGCAATGGGCGTCATCAGGACCTCTCCTCTCGTCGCGGGTTGATATCGTCGAAAAAGCTAGGCTCCGCCGGGGCGGGAATCAATGGTCGGCGGCCGGATCCGCCATCGCCAGCCGCGCGGCGATCGCGACGAACAGCACCCAGCGCAGATCGTTGTAGGTGAAGGCGACGCTCTCGGTGATGCTCATCAGCGTGTAGACGATCACGAACGGCGCAGCGAGATAGGCGCCTGCGCTGCGGAACATGGCCCAGAGGGTCAGGGCGACGGACTGCAGATAGAAGAGGCTGAACATCGCCAGCCCCACGAGCCCCAGGCCCAGCCACTGCTCGATCCACGCGTTGTGCGCATGCTGCGGAGTGAAGCCGGCCTCGCGCTCGATCCAGGCGAACGGCGTCCAGGGCCCGGTGGCGTCCCAGACCACGCCGTAGCCGTAGCCGGTCCAGGGTCGTTTCTCGATCTGCCTCAAGGCCGCCGTCCAGATCTCGGTCCGGCCGGTCAGGGTGGCGTCCTTGCCGAGGATGTCGAAGATCGCGTCGGCCGCGAACAGCAGCGCGCCGGCGGCGATGGTCAGCCCGACCACCGCCAGCCAGAGCATCGCCACCTTGGCGGCCGGGCCGAGCCGCAGCAGGCCCACGAAGGCCAGGGTCGCCGCGCCCAGCAGAAGCGAGACCAGCGAGGTCTTGGAGGTCGACATCAGCACCAGGAACAGCGCCAGGCCCGCAAAGCCCCACCACAGCCACGCCCGCCTGGGGTTCAGCACCGCCGCCGCCGACAGGCAGACGAAGCCCAGGGCCATGTTGCCGCCTAGGGCATTCTTCTCCGGCCACAGGCCCCGCCAAGCGCCTGGGAAGATCTCGCTCATCACACCGATGGAGGGCACGGCCAGGGCGGCGATGAGGGCCGCCACCGCCAGGATGGCGAAGGCCGCTGCCGCCACCTCCGCCAAGGCGGCCCAGCCGAAGCGGCCGGCCAGGATCAGTCCCCCGGCGGTCGTGCAGAGCACGGCGACCACCCGCCGGGCGCTCTGGTCGGGCGCGATCGACCAGAAAACCGAGGCCACGGCCACCGCCATCAGCGCGATCAGGAACGGCTGGCGGACCGCCGCTTCCAGGCTGCGCATCGGGGCCATGGCGAAGACGCCGAAGCCCAGCACATAGGCCGGCATGTAGAGCGTGCGGATCAGCCCGCCCTGCGCCGCGGTCGGCGCATCGCCCGCCAGCGGCAGCACCCAGGCCGCGCTGTAGATCAGCAGCATGGCCACGGCCAGCGGCGCGGCGAACCCGAGGGCGGTCGGCGGGGCGTACGGCTCGGCCCGCGCCGGGGCGGCGGTCACGGCGCCAGGGCCTTCAGGAAGGCCGGCGTCTCCACCTGGCCGCGATTGAAGAACAGGCCGCTCACCTGGCCGCAGGCGCCGTGCATGGCGTCCTTCAGGCGGGCGGGCGCGGCCACGTCCGGCTGGTCGGCGGCGACCACCAGCACGGTCTGGTCCATCTGCGGCGCCACCGTCAGGCCGGCGCGCGATCGGTCGGCGGCAGGCGAGTCGACCACGACCAGGTCCACGTGGCTGCGCAGGGCGCGCCAGTAGTCGGCGGTCGGCAGGACATGGAGGTTGCGCCCGCCCTGCAGGGCCTCTCGGCGGAAGCGGGTCACCCACCAGCGGCCGCTTCCCACCTGACAGGCCTCCAGCCAGGCCGCATCGGGGATCGGCCGGCCCGTTTCGTCGGCGATCGGCGGGCGGATGGTGAAGAAGGCCGACCCGTCGGGGCTGGCGCCCACCGGGTCGGAGAGCTGACCGTAGCGGTCGGCCTCGGCTCTGATCGCCGCCAGCTGCGGCGATCGAAGCAGGTCGAGATCCACCAGCCAGACGCTGCGGCCGGCGCGGCGGGCGGCAAAGTGGGCGAACTCGCGGGCGACCGTCGAGGCCCCCTCCCCACGACGGGCGGCGATGAACTGGACGATGCGGCCCGCTCCGGCGGCCGGCGCGCCCAGCGACGCCCACAGCCCGGCCATTTCGGCGCTCAGGTCGACCATGCTCACACCGCCAACAAACGGAAGCGCAAGCTAGCCCGACTCGCCGCTCAGCGTACCGGCTTCAGCGACGCAGATCCCAGGACCGGCAGGCCGAGCGTGCGAGCGGCCGTCTGCGGCGTCGGCAGGCCCGGCCGCAGGAAGCTGCGCAGCAGGCCGGCGCACAGGGCGGTGAAGCCGGCGAACAGCAGCGCCAGGGCGGCCAACGGCCGCTTCAGGCTCGTCCCCTTGGTGGGGACCGCGGCCCGCTGGACGATGCGGATGTTGTCGTTGGTGCGCGAGGCGATGTCCTGGGCCGCCCGGCTCTGCTCTTCCTTGACCGAGAAGTCGCGGACGTTGGCCATCAGCACGTCGCGGTCGAGGGAAAGCGCCTGGAAGCGCGGCTCGAGGGCCGCCAGCCGCAGCCGGCGGTCCATCACCTGCTGCAGCTGTTCGTTCAGCGCCTCCAGCGAGCGCTGCAGCGCCGCCACTTCGGCGGCGGCCTGGATGCGGTCGGTCTCGACCGTCTGGCGGACGGGATTGACGCCGAACCGCCGCGCCCCGTCGGCGCTGGTGCGCCCTTCGCCCATCGCCTGCTCGAGCTGGGCGATCTGCTCGTCCACGTCCTGCACCGGCCGCGCGCCGGGCTTGTAGCGGGAGAGCAGTTCCTCGCGCTGCACCTTGAGCTGGGCCAGCTTGTCGGAGGCGGCGGTGTTGAGGTCGCGGTAGAGGCCGACCTCCGGGGCCACCTGGCCGAGCTGGGCCTGAAGGGCCGCCAACCGGGCCCGGCGCTCCTGGAGCTGGGCCTCGGTCTGAAGCTTCTGCTGTTCGATCTGGGCCTGCAGCTGCGACAGGCTCGTCTTCTCGGCGACGAAGTCGCCGATCCGGTTGTTGACCAGGAAGTCCTGGTAGGCCTGATCGGCCTCGGCCAGCCGCTGCTGGAAGATGATCCGCTGCTGCTCGATGACCGGCGAGGTGGGGTCGATCAGCACGTTGCGCCGGTAGACCAGATATTCCTCGAGCAGAGTGTTGAGGATCAGGGCGGCGAGCTCGGGATCCTTGTGCTCGTAGCCGACCCGTATCACCGGGGCGTCCGGCGTAGTGGCGATCGTCAGGTCCTGCTCGATGGAACGGACCACGCCGCCGATGATCTTACGCCGCTCGGCCGGATCGCCCTTCTCGTACTTCTCGGCGGCCTTGGGATCGATGCGGGCCAGGGTCAGCTTGTCGATCACCCGGCGCTTCAGCGCCTCGCTGCCGAGGATCTCGGTCTCCGCTTGAATCAGCTGGTCGGGCTCGGGCACGGCGCCCCGGCCGGCGTCCCCCGCCCGGGGTTCGTAGACATACTCCTGGCCGAGTCGCACCAGCACGCTGGCGTAGGCCGGGTAGCTGGGCTTGATGGCGAGGGCCGCGACCAGCAGCAGGGGCAGGAAGATGGCCAGGAAGACGCCGGCCATGAGCCAGCGTTCGCGCCACAGCAGCACCGGGAAGTCGCTGAGCGCATAGCGCGGCCGAGCGGTCCACGCGGGCGCAAACGCCTCACGCGGCCTCATCGTCCAACCGGGCGCAGCATCAGCCATGGAATCGGTACGAGATTAGCCCCACCCGCGGACCCTGGCGATCCGCGCTTAAGGCTTCGTTACCCATTTCCCTTAACCTTTCCGGCCATGGGGCAAAGTCGCAGATTCCTTCTCGTCACGGGCGTATCGGTCGCGCTGCTGACCGGCTGCGCCGCGGACTCGGCGCGCGTGGGCGAGGCCCCCCAGGCCTCGGGCCGGTTCCCGAACATCGCCTATGCCGACTGGAGCGACTACGAGCCGCCCTACCGCTTCTACCCGGGCGACGAGATCGAGGTGACGGTGCCGAGCGCGCCGGAGCTGTCGAAGACCGTCACCGTTCAGCCCGACGGGCGCATCGCCCTGCCGCTGATCGGCCCCGTGATGGCCGCTGACCGGACCACCGACGAACTGGAGGCCGACATCGCCGCCGCCTATTCGAGCCAGCTGCGTCGGCCCGAGGTGGAGGTCGCCGCCAAGGCCGCGCCGCTGAAGGTGTTCGTCGGCGGCGAGGTGGGCAATCCGGGCATCCTGGACATGGCCGGCGACAGCGACGCGCTGCGGGCGGTGATCCAGGCCGGCGACTTCAAGCCCAGCGCCAACCGCCGCAAGGTCTACATCGTCCGCCGGGGCCCGGACGGCCGCGGCATGGTCCGCACGGTCGACCTGGCGCGCGGCCTGAAGACCGACGGCGCCGACCTCGTGCCCCTGCGCCGCTTCGACATCGTCTATGTGCCGAGGAGCGGCGTCGCCGAGGCGGGCCTGTTCGTGCAGCAGTATTTCCGGGACCTGTCGCCGATCCAGTTCGGCTTCAGCTACGCGCTCAACGATCAGAACGCCAACTGAGCAGGCCCCGCGCGCCGCCTCTACGAATGGGAGCGGCGCGCGGGGCGCTGAGAGGGTGCAGGAAGGCGGAGCCGTCCATGTACGCCGGCCGCGCGCGGCGGGGCGGCGTCAGTCGTCGCCCGTTCGGCTCAGCCCTGAGCCAGCCACTCGCGGGCCGCGCGCTGGGCGTCGGCGATCTCCTCGGAGTCCATCTCCTGTGACAGCTCCTTGCGGTAGACCTTGGCTTCCACCGAACCGCGCATGGCGGCGAGGTTGAACAGCATGTGGGCCGACTTGTAGTCCAGCGGCGCCCCGCCCTGTCCGGTCGAATACAACAGCCCCAGACGGAAGAGCTCGTCGCCGGTGGCGTCCGGCCCGGGCAGCGGCAGGCCTTCGGCCTGTTCCACGCTCATCAGCATCCCTAACGTCCCCTTGTCCCTGACCGGACCGCCGTTCGTTCTGAGGACGGACCGGTTTACCCTGACCAAAGGAAACCGGCGGCAAGCTGAAGATATGGTTAAGCGCGATCGGCTGCTGTTCTGATCCGGGACGGTGTAGTCTTCGTGTGTTTTCGCGGCCTCACTTGGCCCTTTGTCCGAAGAGAATCTTCCGCGCGGCCTCTGCGTTGGGCGCTGCGAGGTCCGTCGCCCGGCGCAGGTCTTCACCGACCTGGATGGCGCGCGTCACCGCCGGACGCTCTCCGATCCGCTTCGACCAGACCTTCACGTTCGGGAATTCGTCGAGGTCGATGCCCTGCATCTTCCACGGCCGCACCCAGGGCCAGGCCGCCATGTCGGCGATGGAGTAGTCGCCGGCCAGGTACTCCCGCCCCTCCAGACGTCGGTTCATCACCCCGTAGAGCCGATGCACCTCGTTGGTGTAGCGGATCGCGCCGTAGGCGGTGAAACGGCGGTCCGGCAGCATGGCCGGCGCATAGCCGCGGAAATGATGCGCCTGGCCGGCCATCGGCCCGAGGCCCGCCATCTGCCAGAACAGCCACTCCTCGACCTGCACCCGCTGGCGCTCGTCGGCGCCGTAGAACTGGCCGGTCTTGCGACCGAGATACTGCAGGATGGCGCCCGACTCGAACACCGAGATCGGCTGGCCGTCCGGCCCCTCGGGATCCACGATGGCCGGCATCCGCCCGTTCGGGCTCAGCGCCTGGAAGGCGGGATCGAATTGATCCCCCCGGCCGATGTTCACCGGCTTGATCTCGTAGGGCAGCCCCATCTCCTCGCAGGCGATGACGATCTTGTACCCGTTGGGCGTCGGCCAGAAGTGGATCTCGATGGGGGCGGTCATGCGGTTCCTTCCCGTTTGCGCTCGCGTAGCGACTTTTCGGCGCGGTCAGGCTTAATTGGGCGTTCGGGACGCGGCTGCAAGGCGGCGTTCAGCGCGAGTTCAGCCATGGCGGGCCAACCTGCGGGCGTGGACGGGCGCTGCGCCGAGAGATACGGGCGCGCCTGAAGGGAACGATCTGGCGTGAGACGTTTGCTGTTGAGCCTGGCCGCCTTGGCCGTCGCGGGGCCGCTTATCGCCACGGCGGGCGAGGCGCTTGCCGACCCCAGAGACGGCCGCGAGCCGGGCCGCGGGCGCATCGAGCGCGAATCCCGTGGCTGGGAGCGCCGCCAGCAGCCGCCGCGCGTCGAGCGCCGACTGCCGCCGCCCCGTCAGATGCGCGCCGCCCCGCTCCCGCGCGAGGCGCTGCCGGGCTGGCGACGCGGCGCCACCCTGCCCCCGGCCTACCGGGGCGAGCGCGTCTACGCCTACGAACGCCACCGCCTGCGCCCGCCGCCAGCCGGCTACGCCTGGTATCGCGTCGGCGACGACTTCCTGCTGACGCAGATGACCTCGGGCCTCGTCGTCGAGGTCGTCAGGGACTGACCCCCCCCTTCATGGGGAGGAAAGCACGCTACTCCACGCCCAGCTTGGCCTTCAGGAGCTGGTTCACGGCGCCGGGGTTGGCCTTGCCTTGGGTGGCCTTCATCACCTGGCCGACGAACCAGCCGATGGCCTGGGGCTTGGCCTTCACGGCTTCGGCCTGGCCGGGGTTGGCGGCGATCAGCTCGTCGATGATCTTCTCCAGGGCGCCGGTGTCCGAGACCTGCTTCAGGCCCTGGGCCTCGACGATCTCGGCCGGGCTGCCCTGCCCCGCCCACATACGCTCGAAGACGTCCTTGGCGATCTTCGAGGAGATGGTGCCGTCCTCGATCAGGCCGACCAGCTCGGCGATGGCCTGCGGCCCGATCGGGCTGTCGACGATATCCAGGCCGTCCGCGGACAGCTTGGCGGCCAGGTCGTTGGTCACCCAGTTGGCGACCAGCTTGGCGTCGCGGCCCTTGGCGGCGGCCTCGAAGAAGTCGGCCTTGGCCGCGTCGGCCACCAGCACGCCGGCGTCGTAGGCCGAGAGGCCGTAATCCTTCTGCAGCCGCGCCTTCTTGGCGTCGGGCAGCTCGGGAAGGGTCGCCTCGATCTCCTTGACCCAGGCCGGGTCGAGTTCGAGCGGCAGCAGGTCGGGGTCGGGGAAGTAGCGGTAGTCGTGCGCCTCTTCCTTGGAGCGCATCGATCGGGTCTCGCCCTTCACCGGGTCGAACAGACGGGTCTCCTGCTCGACCACGCCGCCGTCCTCGAGGATTTCGATCTGTCGGCGCGCCTCGTATTCGATGGCCTGCTGGATGAACCGGTAGGAGTTGACGTTCTTGATCTCGCAGCGCGTGCCCAGGTGGCTGAAGTCGCCGGCCTCGCGGTACTTCTCGTAGGCGCCGGGGCGGCAGACCGAGACGTTCACGTCGGCGCGCAGATTGCCCTTCTCCATGTCCCCGTCGCAGGTGCCCAGGTAGACGAGGATGGTGCGCAGCTTCTTCACATAGGCCGCGGCCTCCTCGGCGCTGCGCATGTCCGGCCGCGAGACGATCTCCATCAGCGCAGTGCCGGCCCGGTTCAGGTCGACGAAGGTGAAGTTGGGGTCCTGGTCGTGCAGGCTCTTGCCGGCGTCCTGCTCCAGGTGCAGCCGCTCGATACGCACCGTGAAGGTCGAGCCGTCGTCGCGCTCGACGATGACCTCGCCCTCGCCCACGATCGGGTGCTGGTACTGGCTGATCTGATAGCCCTGCGGCAGGTCCGGGTAGAAGTAGTTCTTCCGGTCGAAGCGGCTGGTCAGGTTGATCTGGGCCTTCAGGCCGAGGCCCGTGCGGACCGCCTGCTCCACGCAACGGCGGTTGATCACCGGCAGCATGCCGGGCATCGCCGCGTCCACCAGGCTGACCTGCTCGTTCGGGCCGGCGCCGAATCCGACGGCAGCGCCGGAGAACAGCTTGGCGTTCGAAGAGACCTGGGCGTGCACCTCCAGGCCGAGGACGACTTCCCACGGGCCGGTGCGGCCCTGGATCTGTTTGGCGGTCTCGCTCATGCGCCGGGTTCTAGCCTCAGCGACGGCGAACGGGGAAGCGGAAATGCCCTTGCCTGGCGCAGGGTTCGGTGGACAGTGTTCGCCCACCTGAAGTCGTTGGGGAAACACCTATGAGACTCACCGCCGCATTCGCCGGCCTGGCGCTCGCCGCCGCCGTCGCGCCCGCCCTCGCCGAGGAAGCCGCGCCCGCCGCCGCGCCGGCCGCCGTGGCCTCCGCCAAGCTGTCGGTGGAGACCACGCCGATCGGCGACATCATCAAGAACGAGAAGGCGAAGGCCGCGCTCGAGAAGCAGATTCCCGAGATCACCGCCTACTACGACCAGATCGCCTCGATGACCCTCTCGCAGGTCGCGCCGATGAGCCAAGGCGCCATCGACGACGCCAAGCTGAAGGCCGTCCAGGCCGATTTCGACTCTCTCGAATAGCGCCGCCGCGCGAGCCGAATCGCGAAGGGGCCGGAGCTGTGCTCCGGCCCCTTCTTCTCTTCCGGGTCCTCAGGAAGCCGACCGGCTCACCACCACTTCTGCGGGCGGGCCTTGAAGGCGGCGGCCTTTTCGACGGCCGAGCCGATGGAGAACAGGGTCCCCTCGTCCAGCGCCTTGCCGATCAGCTGCAGGCCGAGCGGCAGGCCGTTGGCGTCGAGGCCGGCGGGGATGCTCATGCCCGGCAGACCGGCCAGGTTCACGGTCACGGTGAAGATGTCGTTCAGGTACATCGCCACCGGATCGTCGCTCTTCTCGCCGAGCGCGAAGGCGGCGCTGGGCGCGGTCGGCGTGAGCAGCGCGTCGACCTTCTCGAAGGCCTGGTCGAAGTCGTCGGCGATCCGCCGGCGCACCTTCTGGGCCTTCAGGTAGTAGGCGTCGTAGTAGCCGGCCGACAGCACGTAGGTGCCGATCAGGATCCGCCGCTTCACCTCGGCTCCGAAGCCTTCGGCGCGGGTGTTCTCGTAGGTCTCCGTCAGGTTGGCGCCGTCGACGCGCAGCCCGTAGCGCATGCCGTCGTATCGGGCGAGATTCGAGGAGGCCTCGGCCGGGGCGACGATGTAGTAGGCCGGCAGGGCGTACTTGGTGTGCGGCAGCGAGACCTCGACGATCTCACAGCCGGCGTCCTTCAGCCAGTTGATCCCCTGCTGCCAGAGCGCCTCGATCTCGGCCGGCATGCCGTCGACCCGGTACTCCTTGGGAATCCCGACCCGCAGCCCCTTCACCGATTTGCCGCAGAAGCTGGCGAAGTCCGGCGTCTCGACCGGCAGGCTGGTGGAGTCCTTGGGATCGTGTCCGGCCATCGAGGTCAGCAGGATGGCCGCATCCTCGACCGTGCGGGCGATAGGCCCGGCCTGGTCGAGCGAGGAGGCGAAGGCGACGATCCCCCAGCGCGAGCAGCGCCCGTAGGTCGGCTTGATCCCGACCGTGCCGGTGAAGGCCGCCGGCTGGCGGATCGACCCGCCCGTGTCGGTGGCCGTGGCGCCCAGGCAAAGCTGGGCGGCGACCGCCGCGGCCGAGCCGCCCGACGAGCCGCCCGGCGTCAGCTTGCCGTTGCCGCCCTCGATGCGCCAGGGATTGACCACCGGCCCGAAGGCGCTGGTCTCGTTGGACGAGCCCATGGCGAACTCGTCCATGTTGAGCTTGCCCAGCATCACCGCCCCGTCGCGCCACAGGTTGGCGGTGACGCTGCTCTCGTAGGTCGGGGTGAAGTTGCCGAGAATCTTCGAACAGGCGGTCGAGCGCACGCCCTCGGTGCAGAACAGGTCCTTGATGCCCAGCGGGGCGCCGTCCAGCCGGCCGGCCTCGCCGCGGGCCCGTCGCCCGTCGGAGGCCTTGGCCATCTCCAGCGCCCGCTCGGGCGTCTCCAGCACGTAGGCGTTCAGCTCGCGGGCGGCCTCCACGGCCTCCACGTGGGCGCGGGTCAGCTCCTCGGACGAGAAGCGGCCGGCGGCGAGGCCGTCGAGCGCGTCCTTCAGCGTCAGCTCGGTCAGCTCGCTCATTCGACCACCTTGGGAACCACGAAGAAGCCACGTTCGGTCTTCGGCGCGTTGGCCAGCACCTTGGCCGGATCGCCCCCGTCGGTGACCACGTCGTCGCGCATCGGCAGCGAGGCGGCCACCGCCGAGGTCATCGGGGCGACGCCGTCGGTGTCCACCTCGTTGAGCTGCTCGATCCAGTCGAGGATGCCGCTCAGCTCCCTCGCGAGCGGCTCCAGCTTGTCGTCCGGCTCGGCGATCCGCGCCAGCCTGGCGACCTTCTTCACGGTCGCCGCGTCGATGGCCATCGGGGCCTCCTTCAATACGTCGCGCGACGGGTTAGGGCGCGGCCCGGCCTTTGACAAGCTTCCTGCCCTTCGCCCCGGCCGCGATGCCGGGTAAGGAGGCGCATGGCCGTCGTCGATCTGACCGAATTGCCGCAGCTCGTCGGCCCCAGGGCCCCGCTCGTCGGGCTGGACCTGGGCGAAAAGACCATCGGCGTGGCTGTCTCCGACGTCTCGCGCACCGTCGCCAGCCCTCTGGAACTGATCCGCAAGACCAAGTTCGGCGACGACGCCGCCCGCCTGTTCCAGCTGATGGAGAGCCGCGGGGCGGAGGGAATCGTCATCGGCCTGCCGCTGAACATGGACGGCAGCGAGGGCCCCCGGGTGCAAAGCGCCCGCGCCTTCGCCCGCAACCTGCTGCGCCTGAAGGACGTGCCGATCGCCTTCTGGGACGAGCGGATGAGCACGATGGCGGTCAACCGCATGCTGATCTCCGAGGCCGACACCACCCGCGCCCGCCGCGCCGACCTGGTCGACAAGATGGCCGCCGCCTACATCCTGCAGGGCGCGCTGGAGCGGCTCAGAGCGGCGCAGGCCTGACATCCCTCCCTTCGGGGGAGGGACGGTCCGAGAAGGCTTGCCGACCCTCCGCCCCTCCCCTATGACCCGCCCACGATGACAGCGCTGGACGCCGGCTTGAACGCGGTCCTGGGGCGGACCTTCCCCTTCCCCAAGCGCCACTTCCTTTCCGTGCTGGACCTGAACGAGGTGGAGGTGACGAGCCTCCTGGACCTGGCGGACGGATTCGTGGCCCTGAACCGCCAGACCTCGAAGAAGCTCGATCTCCTCAAGGGCCGCACCTTGATGAACCTGTTCTTCGAGAACTCCACCCGCACCCAGTCGAGCTTCGAGCTGGCCGGCAAGCGGCTGGGGGCCGACGTAGTCAACATGAGCCCCCGCTCTTCTTCGATCTCCAAGGGCGAGACCCTGATCGACACGGCGGTGACGCTGAACGCCATGCAGCCGGATCTCCTGGTGGTCCGCCACGGCTCGTCGGGCGCCGCCTCGCTGCTGGCCCAGAAGGTGACCTGCTCGGTGGTCAACGCGGGCGACGGCCAGCATGAGCACCCGACCCAGGCGCTGCTCGACGCCCTGTCCATGCGCCGCGCCTTCGGCCGCATCGCGGGGCTCAAGATCGCGATCTGCGGCGACGTGCTGCACAGTCGCGTCGCCCGCTCCAACGTCGGCCTGTTGCAGATGTTGGGCGCCAACGTGCGCCTCGTCGGCCCGCCGACCCTGATGCCGGCCGCGGCCGACCGCTGGGGCGTCGATGTGTTCCACGACATGAAGCAGGGCATCGCCGGCTGCGACGTGGTGATGATGCTGCGCCTGCAGCTGGAGCGAATGGACGGGGTGATGGCGCCGTCGCAGCGCGAATACTTCCGCTTCTTCGGCCTCGACCGCGAGAAGCTGGCCCACGCCGCGCCGGGCGTCAGGGTGATGCACCCCGGCCCGATGAACCGCGGCGTCGAGATCGATTCCGAGGTCGCCGACGACCTCTCGGTCAGCCTGATCCAGGACCAGGTCGAGATGGGCGTCGCCGCCCGGATGGCCGTGCTGACCGCCCTCTCCGCCCGGCTGGACAACGACCGATGAGCGAGCGGCCCTTCGCCCTCACCAACCTGCGCCTGATCGACCCGTCCAGCGGCTTCGACGGCCCCGGCGCGGTGCTCGTCGCCGAAGGCGTGGTCGCCGACGTGGCGCAAGGCGGCGACCTCGGCGCGCTGTCGCCTGATGTCGAGGTGGTCGACGCCGGCGGGCAGTTGCTGATCCCGGGGCTGGTGGACCTGCGGGTCAAGACCGGCGAGCCGGGCGCCGAGACCAAGGAGACGCTGAAGTCGGCGGCCAGCGCCGCCGCGGCGGGCGGGGTGACCACCGTCGTGGTCCAGCCCGACACCGACCCGGTGGTCGACGAGGCGTCGGTGGTCGATTTCATCCTGCGCCGGGCGCGGGACATCGAGCTGGTTCACGTCTATCCGGCGGGCGCCGCGACCAAGGGGGCGCGCGGCGAGCGGATGGCCGAGATCGGCCTGATGCGCGAGGCCGGCTGCGTCTACGTCACCGACGCCGACCGGCCGATCGTCAACTCCAAGGTGTTCCGCCGCGTGCTGGCCTACGCCAAGGCGTTCGACGTGCTGGTCGCCCACCGCCCGGCCGACCCATGGCTGTCGGCGGGCGCGGCGGCCACCGAGGGCGAGTTCGCCGGCCGCATGGGCCTGCCCGCCGTGCCGCCCGCGGCCGAAAAGATCATGCTGGAGCGAGACCTGGCGCTGGTCGAACTGACCGAAGCCCGGCTGCTGGTCGACCAGGTCACCACAGCCTGCGGCCTCGAGGCGCTTCAGCGCGGCAAGGCCAGGGGCCTGCCGGTCACCGCCACCACCTCGATCAACCACCTCTCCTTCAACGAGATCGACATCGGCGACTACCGCACCTTCTGCAAGCTGGACCCGCCGCTGCGCTCGGAGGACGACCGGCAGGCCGTGATCGATGCGCTGGCGTCGGGCCTGATCGATATCGTCGTCTCGGCCCACGCGCCCGCCCCGCCCGAGGACAAGCGCCTGCCCTACGACCAGGCGACGCCAGGGGCGGTGGGGCTGGAAACCCTGCTGCCGGCCCTCCTCAACCTGCACCACGACGGCGGCCTGCCGCTGCTCGACCTGCTGCGCACCGTCACCTCGCGGCCCGCCGACCTGCTCGGCCTGCCCGCCGGCCGCATCGCGAAGGGCGCGCCGGCCGACCTGGTGCTGGTCGACCTCTACGCCCCGGTGGTCATCGACAGCGACAAGCTGCTCTCCAAGTCCAAGAACACCCCCTTCGACGGCCGCCGCCTGCAGGGCCAGGTGATCACCACCTGGGTCGACGGCCGGGCGGTCTACCGTCGGGGCTGAGGCCCTGCCTCCCCCGCGAAGCTGGGAAGCATCCCGTTCACGGTTTGTGCTCGCCGAGCATTTCGTCTAACCTGCCATCCGACAGGGAGGAGATGCCGGATGCTCTACAAGGGCGGATGCAAGTGCGGGGCGGTGGCGTTCGAGGTCGAGGGCGAGATCGGCGAGGTGGTCGACTGCAACTGCTCGATCTGCCGGCCGAAGGGATACCTGCACTGGTTCGTGCCGGAGGCGCAGGTGAAGATGGTGCGCCGGCCGGCCGAACTGGGCGAGTTCACTTTCAACAAGCATACGCTCAGGCACCGCTTCTGCACCGTCTGCGGGGTGTCGCCGTTCGTCGAGGGGCCGGGCACGATCGCCGTCAACGCCCGCTGCCTGGAGGGGGTGGATCTCGGCGCCCTGACGGTGAAGCCGTTCGACGGGGCGGCGCTCTAGCGGCTCGACAAGGCGGCGGCGCGCGGCCATCACTGGCGGAAGCGGCGGGGCCTGGGGAGGCGGCGTGTTCGGGATGTTGAGCGGGATTCAGATCGCGGTCGCCCTCGTCGGGGGCTACCTGTTGGGCTCGATCCCCTTCGGGGTGATCGCCACGCGCCTGGCCGGGATCGGCGACGTGCGCCAGATCGGTTCGGGCAACATCGGGGCGACCAACGTCCTGCGCACCGGGCGCAAGGACCTGGCGCTGATCACCCTGCTGGGCGACGGCGGCAAGGGCGCGCTGGCGGTCGGGATCGCGTGGTGGCTGACCCGCACGGCCGGCGCCGAGCTACAGGCGCAGGCCACGGCCCTGGCGGGCGGGGCCGCCTTCCTGGGCCACGTCTTCCCGATCTGGCTGGGCTTCAAGGGCGGCCGTGGGGTGGCGACCTTCTTCGGCACCCTCCTGGCCGCGGCCTGGCCGGCGGGGATCCTGGCTGGCGCGACCTGGCTCCTGATGGCAGCCGTGTTCCGCTACTCCTCGCTGTCGGCGCTGATCGCGGCCCTGCTGGCCCCCGCCTACGTCTGGTTCACCGGCCGGCCCATGCCGCTGGTGGCGCTGGCCGGCTTCATGGCGGTGCTGATCTACATCCGTCACATCGACAACATCCGCCGTCTCGCCAAGGGCCAGGAGCCGCGGATCGGCGCCAAGAAAGCCGAGGCCTGATGGAGGCGCTGTCCGACGCCGAGCGGCTGGCCTGGCTTCGGCTGGCCCGCACGGACGGCGTCGGACCGGTCACCTTCGACGAACTGGTCGGCCGGTTCGGCTCGGCCGTCGTGGCGCTCGAGGCCCTGCCCGATCTCGCCCGCCGCAGCGGACGGGCCGCGCCGCTCCGCATCCCCTCCCCCGCCGAGGCGGAGGCCGAACTCGCCGCCGGCGAGCGCGCCGGCGCGCGGCTGATCTGCGCCGCCGAGCCCGACTTTCCCCAGGCGCTCGCCGCCCTCTCCCCGCCGCCGCCGCTGATCTGGGCCCTGGGCCGCACCGAGCTGCTGCACCGCCCCTCGGCCGCGATCGTCGGCGCGCGCGTCGCCTCGGCGGCAGGGCAGCGGTTCGCGCGGGGCCTCGCCGCCGAGCTCGGCCGCGCGGGCCTGGTGGTGGTCTCCGGGATGGCCCGCGGCATCGACGGCGCGGCGCACGAGGGCGCCCTGCCGACCGGCACGGTCGCGGTCCTCGGCGGCGGGATCGACGACGTCTATCCGCCCGAGCACCGGGCCCTCTACGCGGCCGTCGCCGAAGAGGGCTGCGTCGTCTCCGAGAGCCCTCCCGGCTACACCGCCCAGGCCCGCGACTTCCCACGACGCAACCGGATCATCTCGGGGCTGTCCCGCGCCGTGGTGGTGGTCGAGGCCGAGCTGCGCTCGGGCTCGCTGATCACCGCCCGGATGGCCGCCGAACAGGGCCGCGAGGTGCTGGCCGTGCCCGGCTCGCCGCTCGATCCCCGGGCCAAGGGAACCAACGACCTGATCCGCCAGGGCGCCGCGCTGTGCGAGGCCGCCGAGGACGTACTGCGGGCCCTGGAGACCTTCGCGGGCTTCGCCGCCCGCGAAGCGCCGCCGTTCCGCGGCCCTCCTCACTGCCTCCCCGAGGACGAGGGGCGCGAGCTGCGCGAGCGGCTGGCGGCCCTGCTCTCCCCCACGCCAGTCGCGCGCGACGAGCTGGTCCGCGCCGCCGGCGCCCCGGCCCCGGCGGTATTCGCGGCGCTGGTGGAGCTCGATCTCGCCGGTCGCGCCGAACTGCTTCCCGGCGGCATGGTGGCCGCCGCCTGACCGAACCGCTTGCCGCCGGCCCCTTGAGGAGCCATCTGACCCGATCACGATCCCCCCGCGCCTGTCCGGTTGACAGGCGGAGAAACGCAGTCCCACCTTTCGCGCCCTTCTGACGGGCGCTATCGCCCGGGGCGCCCGGAAGCAAAGCCAACGAATGAACGTCGTCGTCGTCGAGAGCCCGGCCAAGGCCAAGACCATCAACAAGTACCTGGGGCCAGACTACAAGGTCCTGGCGTCGTACGGCCACGTCCGCGACCTGCCGGCCAAGGACGGTTCGGTGCGTCCCGACGAAGACTTTGCGATGAGCTGGGACGTGGACGCCAAGGCGGCCAAGCGTCTCTCCGAGATCGCCGAGGCGGCCAAGGGCGCCGAGCGCCTGATCCTTGCCACCGACCCCGACCGCGAGGGCGAGGCCATCTCCTGGCACGTGCTGGAGGTGCTGCAGAAGAAGAAGGCGCTGAAGGACGCCAAGGTCCAGCGGGTGGTGTTCAACGCCATCACCAAGAGCGCCGTGACCGAGGCGATGGCCAACCCGCGCGACCTCGACATGGAGCTGGTCGACGCCTACCTGGCGCGCCGAGCGCTGGACTACCTGGTCGGCTTCACCCTCTCGCCGGTGCTGTGGCGCAAGCTGCCGGGCTCGCGCTCGGCCGGCCGCGTGCAGTCGGTGGCCCTGCGCCTGATCGTCGACCGCGAGGTCGAGATCGAGAACTTCAAGACCCAGGAATACTGGACCGTCGACGCCGACGTCAGCGCCGGCGCCGCCCCCTTCACCGCCCGCCTGGTGAAGCACCAGGGCAAGCGTCTGACCAAGTTCGACCTCGGAAACGAGGCCTCCGCCCTGGCAGCCAAGGCCGCGGTGGAGGCGGCCCAGTTCAAGGTTGTCTCGGTCGAGAAGAAGCCGGCCCGGCGCAGCCCGCCGCCGCCCTTCACCACCTCGACCCTGCAGCAGGAGGCCGCCCGCAAGCTCGGCTTCTCCGCCCAGCGCACCATGCAGGCCGCCCAGCGGCTCTACGAGGGCGTGGACATCGGCGGCGAGACGGTCGGCCTGATCACCTACATGCGGACCGACGGCGTGCAGGCCGCGCCCGAGGCGCTCACCGAGGCCCGGCAGGTGATCGGCGGCCTCTACGGCAAGGAGTACGTCCCAGAGGCGCCGCGGCAGTACCGCACCAAGGCCAAGAACGCCCAGGAGGCGCACGAGGCGATCCGCCCGACATCGCTGGCCCGCAACCCCGGCTCGCTGCGGCTGGAGGGCGACCTCGCCCGCCTCTACGAGCTGATCTGGAAGCGGATGATCGCCTCGCAGATGGAGAGCGCCCGCATCGAGCGGACCACCGTCGAACTGGAGAGCGCCGACGGCCAGACCGGCCTTCGGGCCACCGGCCAGGTGGTGCTGTTCGACGGCTACCTCGCCGTCTACGAGGAGGGCCGCGACGATCCCGAGGACGAGGAAGGGGGCCGGCTGCCGCAGGTGCGCGAAGGCGCCGAGGCCCGCGTCCACGCCGCCCGCGCCGACCAGCATTTCACCGAACCTCCGCCGCGCTATTCCGAGGCCAGCCTGGTCAAGAAGATGGAGGAGCTCGGCATCGGCCGGCCTTCGACCTACGCCTCGATCCTGACCGTGCTGCGCGACCGCGCCTACGTGCGGATGGAGAAGAACCGCTTCGTGCCCGAGGACAAGGGCCGGCTGGTCACCGCCTTCCTCGAGCAGTTCTTCAACCGCTACGTCGAGTACGACTTCACCGCCGAGCTCGAGGAAAAGCTCGACCTGGTCTCGGCCGGCGAGCTCGACTGGAAGGTGCTGCTGCGCGACTTCTGGCGCGATTTCCAGGGCGCCGTCGCAGAGATCGGCGAGCTGCGCGTGGCCGAGGTGCTGGACAAACTCAACGAGGCGCTGGCCCCGCTGATCTTCCCGCCCAAGCCGGACGGGTCGGATCCGCGCGCCTGCCCGTCCTGCGCCACCGGCCAGTTGTCCCTGAAGACCGGGCGCTACGGCGCGTTCGTCGGCTGCTCCAACTATCCCGAGTGCCGCTTCACCCGGCCGATCGCCCAGGCCGACGGCGAGGACGAGGCGGCCAGCGGCGACCGCGAACTGGGCGTCGATCCGGTGACCGGCGAGACCGTCTACCTGAAGGCCGGCCGCTTCGGCCCCTACGTCCAGCTCGGCGAGGGCGACAAGCCCAAGCGCTCCAGCCTGCCCAAGGGGTGGTCGGCGGCCAGCATCGACCTCGAGAAGGCGCTGCGCCTGCTGCGCCTGCCGCGCGAGGTCGGCAAGCACCCGGACGACGGCAAGCCGATCACCGCCGGCATCGGCCGCTACGGCCCCTTCGTCGAGCACGCCGGCACCTACGCCAACCTGCCCGAGGTCGAGGAGGTGTTCGACGTCGGCCTCAACCGCGCCGTCGCGCTGCTGGCCGAGAAGCGGGCCGGCGGCAAGGGCGGCCGCGCCCAGGCCGCCGCGCTGGCCGAACTCGGCCCCCACCCGGAGGATGGCCAGCCCGTCCGCGTCCTCTCCGGCCGCTTCGGCCCCTACGTGAAGCACGGCTCGACCAACGCCAACGTGCCCAAGGGCGCCGATCCCGCCGCGCTGACGCTGGAAGAGGCCGTCAAGCTGCTGGCCGAGCGCGAGGCCAAGGGCGGCGGCAAGAAGAAGAAGCCGGCTGCGAAGAAGGCTCCTACGGCCAAGAAGGCTACGGCGAAGAAGACCACCGCCAAGAAGGCGACGACCAAGAAGGCCAAGGTCGAGGCCTGAGTTCGGCTGCGGCGCAGCTTTTCGGCGCCGGGCGGTGGCTTTTCGCGTTACTTAGGCCCATGGCCAGACCCAAAGCCGCAAGGCCGCGCCGCCGCGACGCCGAACGACTCCCCCAGGGGCTCCCGGACCGGGACACCCTGATCAAGTTCATCCGTGAGACCGGCGAAGCGAACCGCAGCGAAATCGCCAAGGCGTTCGGCCTAAAGGGCGCGGACCGCCGGGCGCTGCGCGAAATGATGAGCCAGCTGGAGGCCGAGGGCGTGCTCAGCCGCCGCGGCCGGCGCGATTTCGCCGAGGTCGGCGCCCTGCCCCCGGTCGGCGTCGCCGACGTGGTCGAGCGCGACCCCGACGGCGAACTCCTGGTCAAGCTGGCCAAAGCCGAGGACGCCCCGCTGGTGCGGCTGGCGCCCGACCGGCGCGAGTCGGTGGCGGGCGCGCCCGGCCTCGGCGACCGGCTGCTGGTCCGCTTCGAGCGGCTGGAAAGCGGCGAGGTCGAGGCCCGGCTGATCAAGCGGCTCGGCCAGAGCGCCCACCGGATTCTGGGCGTGGTGCGCAAGTCTCGGCGCGAGGTCCGCGTCGAGCCGGTCGACCGCAAGTCGCGCGAGACCCTGGTGCTGCCCGACGCCGGCGACCTGGAGGACGGCGACCTGGTTCTCGCCCAGGTGGCGGGAGCCGAAGGCCGCTACGGCCCCAAGCGTGGCAAGCTGCTGGAGGTGGTCGGCCGCGAGGATCAGCCCAGGGCCGCCTCGCTGATCGCCATTCACACCCACGGCATTCCCACGGGATTCTCGCAGGAAGCGCAGAACGAGGCCGAGGCCGCTCAGCCGCCCACTCTCGCCGGCCGCGAGGACCTGCGCGACGTGCCGCTGATTACCATCGACCCGGCCGACGCCCGCGACCACGACGACGCCGTCTACGCCGAGCCGGACACTGATCCGAAGAACGAGGGCGGCTGGATCGTCTGGGTCGCCATCGCCGACGTGGCCGCCTACGTCCGGCCGGGCTCGGCCCTGGACCGCGAGGCGCGCGAGAAGGGCAATTCGGTCTACTTCCCCGACCGGGTCGAGCCGATGCTGCCCGAGCGGCTGTCGGCGGGCCTGTGCTCGCTACGCCAGGGCGAGGCGCGCGCCTGCCTGGCGGTGCGGATGGTGTTCGACAAAACCGGCAAGAAGCGCTCGCACCGGTTCGTGCGCGGCCTGATGCGCTCGGCCGCCAAGCTCTCCTACGAGCAGGCCCAGGCGGCCATCGACGGCTGGCCCGACGACAAGACCGCGCCCCTGCTGGAGCCGATCCTGAAGCCCCTCTGGGGCGCCTACCGCACCATGCTGATCGGCCGTCAGCGCCGCTCGCCGCTGGGCATCGAGAGCCTGGAGCGCAAGATCGTCATCAGCCCCGAGGGCCGGGTGGAATCCATCACCCCCCGCGTCAGCCTCGAAGCCCACCGGCTGATCGAGGAGATGATGATCCAGGCCAACGTCTGCGCCGCCGAGACGCTGGAGCAGCGCAACACGCCACTGATCTATCGGGTGCACGACGCCCCCAGCCCCGAGAAGCTGCAGTCGCTGGCCGAGTTCCTGGGCACCATCGGGATCGCCTGGACCAAGGGCGAGCAGCCGCGCACCGAGCGCTTCAACCGGCTGCTGGAACAGACCCGCGAGACGCCGCACGCCGAGATCGTCAACGAGGTGGTCCTGCGCACCCAGATGCAGGCCCACTACTCCACCGAGAACATCGGCCACTACGGCCTGAACCTGGATCGCTACGCCCACTTCACCTCGCCGATCCGCCGCTGTGCGGACCTGATCGTGCATAGGGCCCTGCTGCGGGCCCTGGGCCTGGGCCCGGACGGCCTGAGCGCCTGGGACATCACCCAGATGAAGGATACGGCCGAGAAGATCACCTTCGCCGAGCGGCGGGCGATGGCGGCCGAGCGGGACGCCACCGACCGCTACGTCGCCGCCTTCCTGCAGGATCGGGTGGGCGCGGACTTCCAGGGCCGGATCACCGGCGTCACCCGGTTCGGCCTGTTCGTGCGGCTGACCGAGACCGGCGCCGACGGCCTGGTGCCGGTGTCCAGCCTGGGCTCGGAGTTCTTCATCCACGACGACCGCGCCCACGCGCTGGTCGGCGAGCGCACCGGCCGGCGCTGGCCGCTGGGCATGGCGGTGGAGGTGCGGTTGCGCGAAGCGACGCCGATCACCGGCGGCCTGCTGTTCGAGATGTTGAGCGAGCCCGCGCCGGTCGACCGAAACGCGCCGCGGCCGCGGCTGGGCGTGCGGCGGCGCGCCGAGGGTCGCGCGGCCTATCGCCGCGGCGCGCGGCGCTGACCCACCGGTCTGCTCCGGTTCCCCAACGGCAGGCTTCCCATGCGGCAAGCCAAGGTCATACAGTTGTTCGATGTCTGAATCCTCGACCCTCCCCCGCAAGCCCGAGGGGCCGCCGCGCATCCCCGGCGCCAAGGCCGTTCGTCCGAAGAGCGCCGCCACCATCATCATCGTCCGCCGCGACGGGCCGAAGCCGCGCGTCCTGATGGGCAAGCGCCACGGCGGCCACGACTTCATGCCGAACCTGTGGGTGTTCCCGGGCGGCCGGATCGACCGCAGCGACTACCGCGCCCCGCACGCCACCGACCTGCGCCCCGACGTGGCCGGCAAGTTCGCCAAGTACCTGGCCCCGCACAAGGGACGCGCCCTGGCCATGGCTGCGGTGCGTGAGACCTTCGAGGAGGCGGGCCTGCTGCTCGCCAAGCCGGTCCCGGCGCGCAGCGCCGCCGGTCCCTGGCGCGAGTTCCTGGCCGAAGGGGTCGCTCCCGACCTGGCGGCGCTGGACGTGATCGCCCGGGCCATCACCCCGCCGATGGTCGGCAAGCGGTTCGACACCTGGTTCCTGATGGGCGACGCCGAGCATCTGGCCAGCCTCGATCGCAAGCCCGACTGCGGCGAGCTGGAGGAGATCGCCTGGATCGAATTCGACGAGGCCCTGCAGCTGAACCTGCCGATGGTCACCCGCCGGATGATCACCGAGGCGGTCGAGCGGCTGGAGGATCCCGACCGCGCCCCGACCTTCTTCCGATTCAAGGGCGGCAAGGCCCACTGGGGCACGCTCTAGCGGGCGAACAGCGGCAGCGTATCGGGCGCCAGCGCGCCTTCGATCTCCAGGAGCTTCAGCTTGGTCCCGACTCCGCCGCGACCGGAGAAGCCGCCGGTGCGCCCGCCCGCGGCCAGCACCCGGTGGCAGGGCACCACGATCGGCCAGGGGTTCTGCCCCAGCGCCTGTCCCACCGCCCTGGCGAGCGTAAGGTCGCCCAGTCGCTCGGCGATCTCGCCGTAGGTCAGCGTCCCGCCCGGCGGGATGGCGCGCGCGATCTCGTAGACACGCCGGTTGAAGGCCGAGACCGTCGAAAGGTCGAGCAACACGCCCGACAGGTCCGCCGGCTCGCCGCGCAGCAGCGCCTGGATACGCTCCACGGCCTCCGCCACGTCCGGCGGCGGCTCGGCCTCCACCGCCTCGGGATGGCGGCGCAGCAGGCCGGCGCCGACGCGCGCGGCGTCCGGCTCGGGCAACTCCACGCCCACCAGGCCCGAGTCGCGCCAGGCGACGGCGGCGCGCCCGAGGGCGGTGTCAAAGACGGCGAAGGCGGTCGTCACGGGGCCAGTCTAGCAGAACCGCGCTCGTCCAACCCGCACATTGACTTTAGGGCCGCGATTCGTATTGTCCGCGGCTCTTTCGAACACCTGCCGGCGCCCAGCCGGCCCCGCGAGGACGCCATGGCGAAACCGGCCAACATCAAGATCCGCCTCAACTCGTCGGCGGACACCGGCTACTTCTACGTCACCAAGAAGAACGCCCGGACCAAGACCGACAAGCTCGTGCTGAAGAAGTACGACCCGATCGCGCGCAAGCACGTCGAGTTCCGCGAAGGCAAGATCAAGTAGCGCCGACGAGGCTGCTGCTTTCCGAAACGCCCGGCCTCGCGCCGGGCGTTTTGCGTTTCCGGCGGTGACTGGTTGGCGCGGCCCACAGGGACGCGCCTACCCGTCAGCCTGTCGCGTGTAAGGTGAGAGGTAGCGCCGCCCCGCCGAGGGGCGTCGCAACCAGTCACCGGAGTCCTCGGGGTATGTCAGGCCGCGGCGCGGACGATGACGCGGTTGCGGCCCGAGGCCTTGGCTTCGTAGAGGGCTTCGTCGGCGCGCTTGAGCAGCGCCTCGGGCGTGTCGTCGGGACCTGACGCGGCGGCGACGCCGATCGAGATCGTCACCTGCAGCAGGTCGGAATCGCCGCTGATGCGGAACGGCGCGCCGGCCACGTGGGTGCGGATCCGCTCGGCGATCCGCTCGGCGTCGGACAGCTTGGTGTCCGGCATCACCACCACGAACTCCTCGCCGCCGTAGCGGCACGGCAGGTCGACGGCGCGGACGTTGGAGGCCAGCCGCACGGCGAATTCACGCAGCACCTCGTCGCCCACGTCGTGGCCGTAGCTGTCGTTGATCTTCTTGAAGTGGTCGATGTCGATCAGCAGCGCCGCCACCGGCTCGCCGCCATGACGGGTGCGGCGCACCAGCGCCTCGAGCTGGCCGCTCATGTAGCGGCGGTTGTGCAGGCCGGTGAGCTGGTCGGTGACCGCCAGCTCCAGCGAATGGTCCAGGTTGTGCCGCAGGTAGTCGGTGTAGCGCTTGCGGCGAATCTGGGTGCGAGTGCGGGCCGACAGCTCCTGAGGGTCGATCGGCTTGGCCAGCAGGTCATTGACGCCGATCTCCAGCGCCTTGACCAGCCGCGGCCGCTCGTCGAAGTCGGCCACCGCCAGAATCGGCAGGTGCCTGGTCGCCTCGTCCGAGCGCACGGTCGCGGCGAAGCGAAGGCCATCGAAGCCCCGGGCGCCCAGATTGACGATCACCAGATCCACCGGCCCCTTGGCAGTCATCAGCGCCTTGTCGGGATCGCTCTCGACGACCGGGCGGTGCTCGACCGCCAGCTCGGAGGCGATGCGCTGAGCCTGCCGCGCCTGGTCGTCGACCACCAGAACCCGCCCGCCTGCCCCGCCGACCCGCGAAGCCGCGCCGGCGATCACGCCCATGCGGCGGCCGGAGGCCTCACGCTCGCGCAGTTCGTCGATGACCGTCTTCAACCGGGTGAGGCTGCGCACCCGGGCGAACAGCATCATGTCGTCGATGGGCTTGGTGAGGAACTCGTCCGCCCCCGCTTCCAGCCCCGCGATCCGGTCTGCGCGCCCGTCGAGCGCGGTGACCAGCACCACCGGGATGTGGCGGGTTGAAGGATCCTCCTTCAGCCGCCGGCAGACCTCGAAGCCGTCCATGCCGGGCATCATCACGTCCAAGAGGATGATGTCGGGCTTCTCGGCGGCCGCGGCCTCCAGCGCGCTCGGACCGTCGTGGGCGGTGATGACGCCGTAGTATTCCGCGGCCAGCTTCGCTTCCAGGAGCCGGACGTTCGCTTCGATGTCGTCGACGACCAGGATGCGGGCGGTCATCGGATCAACTCAGCAGCCGCTTGATCGTGTCCAGGAAGTGGGTCACCGAGATCGGCTTGGAGATGTAGGCCTCGCAGCCGCCTTCCCGGATCCGCTCCTCGTCGCCCTTCATCGCGAAGGCGGTCACCGCCACCACCGGGATGTGGGCCAGCTCCTCGTCTTCCTTGAGCCACTTGGTGACTTCCAGGCCGGAAATCTCGGGGAGCTGAATATCCATCAGAATCAGGTCCGGACGGTGTTCCCGCGCCAGGGCCAGGGCCTGGAGTCCCTCGCGAGTCTGCAAGGTCTCATAGCCCTGGGCGTCGAGCAGATCATGAAAGAGCTTCATGTTCAGCTCGTTATCCTCGACGATGAGGACCTTCTTGGCCATCCGGGTCTCGACGATGCTCTGCGGCGCCGGCGCGGCTGGCCGACTCGGGTCTCGTCGATGTTGATCTCACGGATATCCTTAAGCCCGCGTTAGTTGCAAAATATGCGCAGGAGCAGACGCCATCCCGAAACTCGTTGAAAATCCGGCATCTGAGGCCGAAAGCCTGCCGCTCGTGAAAGGCCGCCCGCTGGTCATCGTCGACGTCGACGAGGTGCTGGGCCTTTTCATCGAAGGATTCGAGCGGTTCGTGACCGGTCGGGGATTCGAGTTCCGCCTCGACCGGTTCGCCCTGTTCCAGAACATCTTCCGCCCCGGCGAGACCGAGCACCTGCCCGTCGCCGAGGGCCGGCGGCTGTTCGACGACTTCTTCGGCACGGCCTGCGGCGAGCTCACGCCCGCGCCCGGCGGGGCCGAAGCGCTGCGCGGGCTCTCGGCCAGGGCCCAGGTGGTGATCTTCACCAACGCGCCGGCCCAGGCGCGGATGCTGCGCGCCCAATGGCTGGCCCGGCACGGCCTGGACTATCCGCTGTTGCTGGGCTCCGGACCCAAGGGGCCGGCGGCCAGGTCGCTGGTCCGGCGGGCCGATGCGCCCGCCGCCTTCGTCGACGACCTGCTGCCCAACCTGGATTCGGTGGCCGAAAGCGCGCCGCACGTGGCCACCTTCCAGCACGTGGCCGACCCGCGCCTGCGGCCGCTCGCGCCTGCCGCGCCCGAGCGCCACCCGCGGATCGACGACTGGGCCGAGCTCGCGACGGCGATCGAGCAGGCGATCTCCTAGGGCTCGCTAGGGAACTGCCGCAGCGCGCTGAAAGGCCGGCCGCGCGGTCAGCCGCTGGGCATAGGCCTTGATGGCGTCGGAGACGTCGCCGAGCATCAGCATGTCCGCCAGGCTCAGGGCGTAGCCGACCGAAATGTCGGCCAGGGTGAACTGGTCGCCCACCATGTAGTCGCCGCGCTCGAGCTGCCGCTCCACCAGCGACAGCCGCCGGTGGAAGCTGCGGGTGATGATGTTGGCGGTGAAGTTTTCCTTCTGGTCCTCGGGCGCCAGCAGCTTGGTGCCGACCATGGCGTTCAGCGGCGCGGCCAGGCTCGCCTCGCCGAACAGCATGAACTGCAGGTAGTCCGAGTAGCGGGGATCGCTCGGCTCGATGGCGAGCGGCGTCGGGCCATGCTTGCTGGCCAGATACATCATGATGGCCACCGACTCGGTCATCACCACGTCGCCGTCGACCATCGCCGGCAGAGTGCCGGCCGGGTTGGCCGCAAGGAAGTCCTCGTCGGGCCGGGCGAACGAGGCGGAGACGGTCTCGTAGGGCGCGCCCAGTTCCTCGGCGGCCCACAGGACACGCAGAGAACGGCTGCGCGGCGCGTGGTAGATCTTCATCGACATCTCCCTTGGGCGCCCCTCCTTTATCCGCCCGGGCGGCCGATGAGAACCGCAAAAAGCGCACGATCGTGCACCTTGTCGCGTTCATAAGACGTTCTGCTAGGCTCCCGACATGATCCGCTTCGGAGTCGATTTCGGCGGAACGAAGATCGAGGCGTCGGCGCTCGACGCCGACGGCCGCTTCGTGGCGCGCGTGCGCGGCCCCTCGCCCAGGCGCTACGGCGAAGGCCTGGAGGCGGTGGCCGCCCTCCTCGCCGAAGCCGAGCGTCAGGCGGGCGTGAAGGCCGCGCGGGTCGGTGTCGGCACGCCCGGCTCCCCCTCTCCGCGCGACGGACTGATCCGCAACGCCAACTCCACCCAGCTCAACGGCCAGCCCTTTCAGGCCGACCTGAAGCGGGTGCTCGGCCGGCCGGTGCGGCTGGCCAACGACGCGAACTGCCTGGCCCTTTCCGAGGCGACCGACGGCGCCGGCCGCGGCGCGCGGGTGGTCTTCGCCGCCATCCTCGGCACCGGCTGCGGCGCCGGCGTCGCGGTGGACGGCGCCTTGATCGAAGGCCGCAACGGGATCGCCGGCGAGTGGGGTCATGCGCCCCTGCCCTGGCCCAAGCCCTCCGAATACCCCGGCCCGGTCTGCTGGTGCGGGCGGCGGGGGTGCCTGGAAGTCTGGGTCTCCGGCCCGGGCTTTGCGGCCGATGCGCGCACCACCTCGGCTGAGGCGGCGGTCGCCGCGGCCCGCGCGGGCGAGACGGCGCCGGCCGCCGCGCTGGACCGCTACCTAGGCCGGCTGGCCCGCGGGCTGGCCATGGTCTGCGACGTGATCGACCCCGACGTCATCGCGCTGGGCGGGGGCATGTCCAACGTGGGCGAGCTCTACACGGCCCTGCCCGGCAGGATCGCGCCGCACCTGTTCTCCGACGTCTTCGACACCCCGATCCGCAAGGCCGTCCACGGCGATTCCTCGGGCGTGCGGGGAGCAGCCTGGCTGTGGCCGCTGGAGGCCGCATGACGGCGCTCTGCCGTGACTGTTACTGGACCGGGGCGGACCGGGCCCGGCGGTGCCCAGCCTGCGCCTCGCCGCGCCTCGTGGCCCACGACGAGTTGGAGCGCCTGTCCATCGCGCACATGGACTGCGACGCCTTCTACGCCTCTGTGGAGAAGCGCGATCGGCCCGAGCTGCGCGACAAGCCGGTGATCGTCGGCGGCGGCAAGCGGGGGGTGGTGACCACCTGTTGCTACATCGCCCGCATCAGCGGCGTCCGCTCGGCCATGCCGATGTTCCAGGCGCGCCGCCTGTGTCCCGAGGCGGTGATCGTCAAGCCGGACTTCTCCAAGTACCGCGCCGAGAGCCGCCGGATCATGGGGATGGTCGCCGAGCTCACCCCGCTAGTGCAGCCCCTGTCGCTGGACGAGGCGTGGATGGACCTGTCAGGCACCGAACGGCTGCACGGCGCGCCGCCCGCCGTCACCCTGGCGCGGCTGCAGGACCGGATCGAGCGCGAGACGGGGCTGACGGTCTCCATCGGCCTGGCGGCCAACAAATTCCTGGCCAAGATCGCCTCCGACCTCGACAAGCCGCGCGGCTTTTCGGTGATCGGGGCGGCCGAGGCGCAGGCCTTCCTGGCGCCTAGACCGGTTGGGATCCTGCCCGGGGTCGGGCCGGCGATGGTGCGGGCCCTGGCCCAGGCGGGCTTCTCCACGGTCGGCGACCTGGCCCGCGCCGACGCCAAGGTGCTGGCGAACCGCTTCGGCGCGCACGGGCTTCGGCTGCACCAGCTGGCCCACGGGCGCGACGCCCGCGCCGTGAACCCCGACGAGGGCCGCAAGGGGATCAGCGCCGAGACCACCTTCCTGGAGGATCTGCGCGACTACGCCGATCTCGAGGAGAAGCTGGCGCCGCTGTGCGAGCGGGTCGCCCGCCAGGCCAGGGCCGCGGGCGTCGCCGGCCGCGTCGTGCAGCTGAAGCTCAAGACCGCCGACTTCAAGATCCTGACCCGCCGGCGCACCCTGCCGGTGGCGACCCAGACGGCCAAGCGGCTGTTCGCGGTCGGCCGCGAGCTGCTGGCGGTCGAGGCCCGCGGCCGACCCTACCGGCTGATCGGCATCGGCCTCGCGGACCTCGCCGACGCCGCCAGCGTCGAAGCCGACTTCTTTGCGGGCGAAGAGAAGCGCGCATTGGCCGAGGAGACGACGCTGGACGCGATTCGCGCCCGATTCGGGCCCGCAGCCGTGGTTTCCGGACGCGCGCTGCGGTCAAGACCCCCATCTCGAGATTGAGTGATCGCGCCCGCTGCGCTTTGTAGAGCTCGTAAATCGGGCGCTGGACGGCCGGCCGGAGGGCTCGCGACGATTAGACCCTTCCAAACCCGGCCCGATGGCATATCTAATCAGCGACAGGCGGACTTTCGTTAGCGTCTGTCAGGAGACCTGTTCGATGGCCGAGCGCAAGCAAGGTGACCAGGCCACCGGCGTCAAGTCATCGGTGGTCACACAGACCAAGCCGAAGACACAGAAGCCCTCGATGTATCGAGTGCTTTTGCTCAACGACGACTACACCCCCATGGAATTCGTCGTGTACGTCCTCGAGCAGTTCTTCAACAAATCGCGCGAAGATGCGACTCGGATCATGCTGCATGTGCACCAGCACGGCGTGGGGGTGTGTGGCGTGTTCACCTACGAAGTGGCGGAAACAAAAGTGGCTCAGGTCGTTGATACCGCACGGCGGCATCAACACCCGCTCCAGTGCACCATGGAAAAGGATTAGAGGCCTAGCTTGCCTTCATTTTCGCGCCCGCTCGAAGAATCTCTCCACCGCGCCGTGGCTTACGCCAATCAGCGTAAGCACGAGTACGCCACACTGGAGCACCTGCTGCTCAGCCTCATCGACGATGAGGACGCCGCCAGCGTCATGCGCGCCTGCGACGTGGATCTGAACGCGCTTCGCACCACCCTCACCAACTATGTCGACAACGAGCTGCGCAGCCTGATCGTCGACGACGGCGAGGACGCCAAGCCGACGTCCAGCTTCCAGCGCGTGATCCAGCGCGCGGTGATCCACGTGCAGTCCTCCGGCCGCGAAGAGGTGACCGGCGCCAACGTGCTGGTGGCCATCTTCTCCGAACGGGAGAGCCACGCCGCCTACTTCCTGCAAGAGCAGGACATGACCCGCTACGACGCGGTCAACTACATCGCCCACGGCATCGCCAAGAAGGCCGGCGCCTCGGAGGCGAAGGCGGTCAAGGGCGCCGACGACGAGGAGAAGTCGACGGTCAAGACCGGCGGCGAGGCCCTGGAAGCTTACTGCATCAACCTCAACGAGAAGGCCAAGCAGGGTAAGGTCGATCCGCTGATCGGCCGCCACGGCGAGGTCGAGCGCTGCATCCAGATTCTCTGCCGGCGGACCAAGAACAACCCGCTGCTGGTCGGCGATCCGGGCGTCGTCAAGACCGCCATCGCCGAGGGCCTGGCCCGCAAGATCGTCAACAAGCAGGTCCCGGCCGTGCTGGCCAACGCGACCATCTTCTCACTCGACATGGGCGCGCTGCTGGCCGGCACCCGCTACCGCGGGGACTTCGAAGAGCGGGTCAAGCAGGTCGTCAAGGAGTTGGAGAACCACCCCGACGCGATCCTGTTCATCGACGAGATCCACACGGTGATCGGCGCCGGCGCGACCAGCGGCGGGGCGATGGACGCCTCCAACCTGCTGAAGCCGGCCCTGGCCTCCGGCACCCTGCGGTGCATGGGCTCGACCACCTACAAGGAGTTCCGTCAGCACTTCGAGAAGGACCGCGCCCTGGTGCGCCGGTTCCAGAAGATCGACGTCAACGAGCCGACCATCGAAGACACGATCAAGATTCTGAAGGGCCTGAAGTCCTACTACGAGGAGTTCCACAAGCTCCGCTACACCAACGACGCCATCAAGGCGGCGGTGGAGCTGTCGGCCAAGTACATCACCGACCGCAAGCTGCCCGACAAGGCGATCGACATCATCGACGAGGCGGGCGCCAGCCAGATGCTGCTGCCCGAAGGCCGGCGCAAGAAGATCATCGGCCTGAAGGAGATCGAGACGGTCGTCGCCAAGATCGCCCGCATCCCGCCGAAGTCGGTCTCCAAGTCCGACACCGAGGCGCTGAAGCAGCTCGAAACCGACCTGAAGCGTGCGGTCTACGGCCAGGACGAGGCCATCGAACAGCTGTCGGCGGCCATGAAGATGGCCCGCGCCGGCCTGCGCGATGCGAACAAGCCGATCGGCAGCTACCTGTTCTCGGGGCCGACCGGCACCGGCAAGACCGAGACCGCCCGTCAGCTCGCCGCGACGCTCGGGATTGAACTGCTGCGCTTCGACATGAGCGAGTACATGGAGCGGCACACGGTCAGCCGGCTGATCGGGGCGCCTCCGGGCTACGTCGGCTTCGACCAGGGCGGCCTGCTGACCGACGCGGTCGACCAGCACCCGCACGCGGTCGTGCTGCTCGATGAAATCGAGAAGGCCCACCCGGACGTCTACAACATCCTCCTGCAGGTGATGGATCACGGTCAGCTGACCGACTCCAACGGCAAGAAGATCGACTTCCGGAACGTGGTGCTGATCATGACCACCAACGCCGGGGCCGCGGACGCGCAGAAGAACGCCATCGGTTTCGGCCGCGGCAAGCAGGACGACGAGGTCGAGGAGGCGCTCAAGCGCACCTTCACCCCCGAGTTCCGCAACCGCCTCGACGCGGTGGTCAACTTCCGTCCGCTGACCCCGGAGATCATCCGGCAGGTGGTGCAGAAGTTCGTCATGCAGCTCGAAGCGCAACTGGCCGACCGGCACGTCACCATCGAGACCAGCGACGAGGCGGCCGACTGGCTGGCCAAGAACGGCTTCGACGAGCTCTACGGCGCCCGGCCGCTGGCCCGGGTCATCCAGGAGAGCATCAAGAAGCCGCTGGCCGACGAGATCCTGTTCGGGCGGCTGGTCAAGGGCGGCCACGTCAAGGTGGTCCTCCAGGACGGCAAGCTGGCCTTCGAGATCGAGGCCGAGGCCCCGTCCCGCGAGCCCGGCGCACCGGTCATCGAGAACCCGGCCGAGGACACCGAGGCGGAGCCGGTCGAGTAGGCCGCAGACCCGCAAACGCGAAACGCCCGCCCAGGGAGACCCGGGCGGGCGTTTTTCGTTGAGGCGCCGGTGATTGGCTGCGCCGCAGGCGCTACCTGTCACCAGCCGTAAAGTGACAGGTAGGCCCGCTGCGCGGCCGACCAGTCACTGAGGATGTTCTGGAAGATTAAGGCCAGGACAAGCGGCATCCCTTGGGAGGGACAAGGCGGTTCCTAGGCCGCTGCACGCCGTCCTGGTTCGCTCGCGCGGCGGCTGGGAGGGTCCGTTGATCAGGCGGACCGAAAAGCGCCAGCGGTTCGCATCGAGCGGCCCCTTAAGATGGTCGCGCGCCACCCCGAAGCAAGCGTGGCCGTAAAGGTTTCGTGGCCCCAATTTGGGGCTCCCTCAGCGAGCGTCCGGCAGTCTCGGCCGTGAAGCAGAGCGCGATCATGCCGACCACGCAGGCGCCCATCATGTAGTAGGCCGGCACCGCCTGATCGCCAGTCTTGCTGATCAGCCAGGAGTTCATGGCCGGGGCCGTGCCGCCGAACAGCGAGGTCGCCACGTTGTAGGCCACCGCGAAGCCCGCGAACCGCACGTGGGTCGGGAACATCGCCGGGAAGGTGGCCGAGATGGTCGCCAGCTGCGGCGCATAGAGCAGGCCCATCAATGCGAAGCCGACGATGGCTCCGAGCAGTCCCTGGCCCATCAGGTGGTAGAGCGGGATCACCAGCAGGAACAGGCCGACCAGCGAGAACCACCACATGGGCTTGCGGCCGACGCGATCGGACAGGCCGCCCGCGACGGGCATCAGCGCCATCATGAACAGCATCCCGATGATTGGGACGACCAGCGCCTCCTGCGTGCTGAGCCCCAGCCGGCGCTCCAGGTAGGTCGGCATGTAGCTGAGGAGCGTGTAGTTCACGACGTTCAGGGCGGTGACGAGGCCGCCCATGGTGAGCAGCGCCGGCCAGTGCCTGACCGCCAGTTCCTTCAGGCTGGCCGCGTGCGCCTGCCCCCTGGCCTCGGCCGCGGCCTCCATCTCCCGGAACACCGGGGTATCGGCCGTGCGGGAGCGGAGATAGAGCCCGACGAGGCCGAGCGGCGCTGCGATGAGGAAGGGAATTCGCCAACCGCCCGCCCGCATGGCCTCGTCGCCCAGGGCCAGCGAGGCGCCCAGCATCAAGAGCGCACCGAACGAGAAGCCGGCCAGGGTGCCGAACTCCAGGAAGCTGCCGAAGAAGCCGCGCCGATGATCCGGCGCGTATTCGGCCATGAAGGTCGCCGCCCCGCCATACTCGCCGCCGGTGGAGAAGCCCTGCACCATGCGCAGAACGATCAGCAGCAGCGGCGCCCAGAACCCGGCCGTCTCGTAGGAGGGGACCAGCCCCACCAGGAAGGTCGCCCCGGCCATCAGCAGGATGGTCATGGTCAGCACCGACTTGCGCCCGAACTGGTCGCCGAGCGGGCCCCAGAAGAAGCCGCCCAGCGGTCGGATCAGGAACGAGATGGCGAAGGTCGCCAGGGCGAACAGCGTCGCCTCCTGGGTGTCGCCGGGAAACAGCGCCGCCGAGATGTAGGTCAGGCCGTAGGCGTAGATGCCGTAGTCGAACCACTCGGTGGCGTTGCCTATCGCCGAAGCCGCGACGGCGCGGCGCAGGCCCGGGTGTTCGGCCGGGCGCCCCTCCCCCGCCGGGCCGCTCACGCCGCGTTCCTCAGTTCGGCGCCGTCGCCCGCCGCCACCAGCCGGGCGTGCAGCGCGCGCACGCTGGCGCTGTAGTCGGACTCGTGGACCACGAACTGGAGGTCCACGCGCCGGGTGAGCTGTTGCATGCCGAGGATCTCTACGCCCGCCTCGGTCAGCGCCATGGCGGCTTTGGCCGTGAGGCCGGGGATGTTCAGGTCGGAGCCGATCACGCAGACCAGCGCCACCGGCAGGGTGGTCAGCGTGGCGTTGGGGAACTGGCGCTCAAGGTCCGCGATGACCCGCTTGATCTGCTTCGGATTGGCGTCGAGGTAGTGGGTGATGGTGTTGGCGTTCGAAGCCTTGGACACGATCCGCACCGCATGGCGGGTGAGCACCGCCAGCGCGCCGGCGTCGTATCCCTTCACCCCCACCATGTCCTGCTCGAACAGCTCCAGCGCGGTGACGCCGGTGGCGCCGGCGATGATCTCCACGCGCGCGGTCTCGGAGACGAAGTCGGACCAGATGGTGGTGCCTACATCACCCGGCTCGAAGGTGTTGCGCACGCACAGCGGAATGCCCGCGTGGCGCAGGCCGGCCGCCGCGCGCGGATGGATCGCCTCCATGCCGAGGTTCGCGAGCTGGTCGGCGACGTCGTAGTTGGTCCGGCCGATCTTCCGCACCGCCGCCTCGCCCACCACCTTGGGATCGGCGCTGGAGAGGTGGAACTCCTTGTGGATGATCGCCTCGCGGCCCCCCGTCAGGGCGGCGATCCGGCTGAACACCACCTCGGTGTAGCCGCGGCCATATTCGGCGAGCAGGCCGGGCTGGCTTTTCGCGTAGCCGGTGACGATGGGCAGCTCGGCGGCCAGGTCGATGTCGGCGAAGGCCGCCTCGATGGCCTGGTCCAGGCTGAGCGCGTCCTGCTCGTCCCAACCGGTCAGGTCCACCATGCGGGCGCTTACGCCGCGCCGGCGCAGTTCGAGGGTCAGGTTGAAGGCGCTCTGCGCCTCGCCGATGGACGCCAGCATCTCCCGCACCGCGCCGAGTTGGCCGTCGAGGCGGAAGTGACCGTGCGCGCACAGCCGCTGGAGGTCGGCCAGGCAGGACGCGGCCCGACGGATTCGCCGCTCGATGAAGACGTCCGCCTCCGTGCGGTCCTGCGGATCCGCGAACTTCTCGGCGTTGATCGCCCGGGCCGCGGCCGCGACCTCGTCCAGGGCCGCCCGCCAGGCGCCGCTCTCGCGGCTCGAGGCGGCGGCGAACAGGGCGTAGACGCCCGGCTGGCCGGTCTTCTTGTGGTCCAGCAGGCGGTCGGTCATCCCGGCGTAGGCCGAGACGACGAAGATGCGCCCATAGAGGGCCGCGCCCTCGCTCGGCCCGATCAGGATGTTCTGCAGCACCGCCTCGGTGTCGCTGATCGAGGTGCCGCCGATCTTCTCGACGGTGTGCGCGCCCATCACGCGGCCCTCGGTTCGGCCAGCGGACCACGCGCCGCCTTCAGCGGCTCGACCGCGCCGCGGGTGGCGACGAAGGGCGGCCTTGGCGCGCGCCCGCCGAACGGCTCCACCAGCCGGTTGGAGACGGCGTTGTAGACCAGGAAGGCGTTGGCCCGCGGGAACGGCGAGATGTTGCCCGCCGAGCCGTGCATCGTGTTGCAGTCGAACAGCACCACCGAACCGGCCTTGCCGGTCGGGGCCGTGATGCCGCGCTGCTCGGCGAGGCGGGTCAGGCTGTCCCGGTCGGGCACGCCGTACTCCTGCCTGCGCAGCGACTGCTTGTAGTGGTCTTCGGGGGTCTCGCCGACGCAGGCGACATAGGTGCGATGCGAGCCCGGCATCAGCATCAGCGGCCCGTTGACCGCCAGGTTGTCCGCCAGCTGCACCGAGACGGACAGCGCCCGCATGCGCGGCATGCCGTCCTCGACGTGCCAGGTCTCGAAGTCGGAGTGCCAGTAGAACTCCTTGCCGTCGAAGCCGTCCTTGTAGTTCAGCCGCGACTGGTGGACGTAGACCTCGTCGCCGAGGATGTGGCGCACGATGGCCAGGAGCCGCTCGTCGCGGGCCAGCCTGCCGAACAGCTCGTTCTGCGCATGGATCGCGAAGATCGACCGCAGCGCGCCGGAGTTCGGCTCGGCGATCAGGGTGGCCTCGTCCAGCGAGGCGGGCATCGCGCGCATCGCCTCGAGCTCGCGCTGCATCAGCGCGACCTCCTCCGGTTCGAACAGCCCCTCCAGCACCAGGAAGCCGTCCTGCTCGTAGCGATCGCACTGGGCCTGGCTCAGCGGCGCCTCGAAGGTCCAAGGCGTGTGGACGACCAGGTCACGGCGAGGCAGCCAGACGGGCTCCCCCGCCACCCGGGACGGGTAGATGTCTTCGGTCATCGATGGCTCCTGTTCAGACCGGCTCGGCTTCCAACGGGTAGGCGCCGGTCTCGTCGTGGACCTCGCGCCCGGTCACCGGCGGGTTGAACACGCAGGCCATCACCATCTCGGTGCGGCCGCGCAGGATGTGGCGATCGTGCTGGTCGAGGGCGTAGAGCACGCCGGGGCGGATCTCGTGGACCCGACCGGTCGCCAGGTCCTCGATCGAGCCCTCGCCGGAGATGCAATAGACCGCCTCGAGATGGTTCTTGTAGTGCATCGGCAACTCGGCGCCGGCGTAGATGGTGGTGATGTGGAAGGAGAAGCCCATGGCGTCGTCCTTCAGCAGGAGCCGGGTGCTTTCCCAGCCCTGAGAAACGACCCGGCGGCGGGTGCCGACGGCTTCGGCGAGGTCGCGGATGATCATGGCGGATGGTCTCCTCAGGCGGCCGAATCCAGGTCCGCGCGGCCGACCCGGGCCACGGCGGCGGCCAGGATCTGCAGGCCGCGCTCCAGGTCGGCGTCGGCGATGGTCAGGGGGGCGAGCACTTTGACGATGTGGTCGTGGGCGCCGCTGGTCTCGATGACCAGGCCCCGTTCGAAGGCGGCGCGGACGATGCCGGCGGCGATCTCGCCCGAGCCGACGTCCAGCCCACGCATCATCCCCCGCCCCTTGACGCCGGCGACGACGTCCGGATTGCGCTCGGCGATGGCCTCCAGCGCAACGCGCAGCGCCTCGCCCTTGCGGGCGACTCCCTCGGCGAAGCTCTCGTCGCGCCAGAAGGTGTCGATGGCCGCCTTGGCGGTGACGAAGGCGTGGCAGTTGCCGCGGAAGGTTCCGTTGTGCTCGCCGGGCGCCCAGGCGTCGAGTTCGGGCTTGATCAGGGTCAGCGCCATCGGCAGCCCCAGCCCCGACAGGGACTTGGCCAGGGTGACGATGTCCGGCGAGACGCCCATGCCCTCGAAGCTGAAGAAGCCGCCGGCCCGGCCGCAGCCGGCCTGAATGTCGTCGACGATCAGCAGCGCGCCGTGCTTGCGGGCGACCTGTTCGATCGCCTGCAGCCATGCGGCCGAAGCCACGTTCAGGCCGCCCTCCCCCTGCACCGTCTCGAGGACGATGGCGGCTGGCGGGTCGATCCCGCCCGACGGATCGGAGAGCAGCAGGTCGAGCTGCGCGGCGGTGTCGATGTCCGGCCCGTAGTAGCCGTCGAAGGCGGCGCGGGTCACGCCCTGGGCCGGCAGGCCGGCCGCGCCGCGGTGGTGGCCATTGCCGGTCGCCGCCAGCGCGCCCAGGGTCACGCCATGGAAGCCGTTGGTGAAGGCGATCACGTTCTGCCGGCCGGTCACCTTGCGGGCCAGCTTGAGCGCCGCCTCCACGGCGTTGGCGCCGGTCGGCCCGGTGAACTGGGCCCGGTAGTTCAGGCCCCGCGGGCGCAGGATCGCGCTCTCGAACGCCTCAAGGAATTCGGCCTTGGCGCGGGTGTGCATGTCGAGGCTGTGGGCGACCCCGTCCCGCATCACGTAGTCCATCAGCCGCTGCTTCAGGGCCGGATGGTTGTGGCCGTAGTTCAGGGTCGAACAGCCGCTCAGGAAGTCGAGATAGGCCCGCCCCTCGGAGTCGTAGAGCCAGGCGCCGGCGGCGCGGTCGAAGACCGCAGGAAAGCTTCGCGAGTAGGACCGGACGCGGGATTCCAGCCGTTCGAAGGTGGCGAACCGGCGCGGCGCGCCGGCTTTGGCTTCGGCGTCGAACATGGGACCTCGTTGTTGTTGTCGGTTGGTCAGGCTTGCTGCGATGGGGGCGCGAACGGCCCGATGGTCAGCAGGTGTTCGGTCGGGGTTCCGGACGGCAGCTCCGCGCCGTCCAGCAGCCAGGGGCGATGCTTCAGGGGCGCCCGCAATCGTTCGGCCAGGCGTCGGAACAGCGCCCACGAAGCGGTGTTGCTGCCGGTGATGGTGGTCTCCAGCCGCTCGACGCCGCCGCAGGACTCGCGCGCCAACAGGGACTGCAGCATGCGCAGGGCGAGGCCCCGCCCGCGGCCGTATTCGGCCACGGCCACCTGCCAGATGAACAGGGTCTGGGGCGCCCCCGGCTTGCGGTAGGCGGACACCCAGCCGACCGGCTCTCCGCCCCCCCACGCCAGCACGCAGGTGTCCGCGAAGTGGGTGCACTGCAGCGCGTTGCAGTAGGCGGAGTTGCGGTCGAGCGGCGGACAGGCGGCGATCAGGTCGTGGACCAGGGGGCCGTCCTGGGGCCGTGGCGCGGCCAGGGTGATCTGGTCAGATGTCGTATCCTGCCCCAGGACCCCGGACGCTCGTTTGAGCTCGGCGGTATCCATTGGGGCGGATAATTCGTTCGTCCGTCGAAATATATCAACCGACGTTGGTCGGAAAGGCGTCTATTTTCAATGAGGGGTTGACACGATTCAGACAGGTTTCCTCTCGGAGTCACGCGCGTCGTGGGGAGATTCATTTTGGTGTTCAAACTAATTTGAAGTGACGCTTGCGCCGCCTCGATTCCTGCGGAAGAAGTCGGATATTCGCCGCCGGGAACGGGCCATGGAGCAACGGGTCACCAGCGCCCTCATCGCCATTCGGCGGATTGTCCGCGCCGCCGAGTTCGCGGCACGCGATCTCTCGAAGGTCGCCGGGCTCACCCCCTCGCAGATGGTGGTGCTGCAACTCATCGGACGGGACGGCGAGCTCACCGCCGGAGCGCTGGCCGAAGCCGCCCGGCTCAGCCAGGCGACCGTCACCACGCTGCTCGACCGGCTGGAGGAGAAGGGGCTCGTCCAACGCAGGCGCAGCCCACAGGATCGCCGCCGGGTGGTCGTCGCCCTGACCGACGCGGGCCGGCGCACCCTCGCCACGACGCCGGACGTCCTGCAGAACCGCTTCGCGGCGCGCTTCGAGCAACTCGAGAGCTGGGAGCAAGCGGCGATGGTCGCCGCGCTCGAGCGGGTCGCGACGCTGCTCGACGCCGAGGGAATCGACGCATCCCCGATTCTCGACGTGGGCTCGCTCAGACGTGCGGCGGGACAGGACGACGAACCATCGGCCTGACGTCGGGCGTTGTCCCGGCGGCCGCCATCGGCCATAAGGCCGCGGTTCCGACATCCAAGCCTCAGCGCCGCAGTGCGGCCGCCGAACCACGTCTGCGCCCCTGCGGCGGGACCTGGCGGAGACCCATGCCTACAGACGCCCTCGCCTCGCTCGCGCCCGAAACGCCCTGGATCCAGACTCTGCTGGGCCTCGTCCTGCTCGCCCTCGCCGCGACGGCGGTGAACCTGGTCGTCAAGCAGGTGATCCTGCGGCTGTTCGTGCGGCTGTTCGACGGGATGTCGCTCGCCATCGAGGCCAAGGACGCCCTGCCGATCGTGCGGCGACTGGCCAACGCCGCGCCGGCCATCGTGATCTCGCGCGGCGTGAGTCTGGTCCCCCACCTCCCCGCCGAGGTGGAGATGGTGACGCGCAACGTCTGCACCGCCTTCATCGTGCTGTTCCTGGTGCTGGCGCTGAGCGCCGCGCTGGACCTCGTCAACGACCTCTACCAGCGCCGGCCGGAAGCCCGCTCGCGGCCGATCAAGGGCTACCTGCAGGTCGTCAAGATTCTGCTCTACGGCGGCAGCCTGATCCTGATCGCCGCGGCCCTGATGGAGCGCTCGCCGCTGCTGTTGCTCTCGGGCCTGGGGGCCATGGCGGCGGTGCTGATGCTGGTGTTCAAGGACACCATCCTGTCGCTGGTGGCCTCGGTTCAGCTCTCGTCCAACGACATGCTCCGGGTCGGCGACTGGATCGAGATGCCCCAGCTCAACGCCGACGGCGACGTGATCGACATCGCCCTGCACACGGTGAAGGTGCAGAACTGGGACAAGACCATCACCACCATCCCCACCCACCGGCTGATCAGCGAGTCGTTCAAGAACTGGCGGGGGATGTTCGAGTCCGGCGGCCGGCGGATCAAACGGGCGTTGATGATCGACCAGAACAGCGTCCGCTTCCTCACCGACGAGGAGCGCGAGCGGCTGCGCCGCTTCGCCCTGATCGACGACTACCTCGAGCGCAAGCGACAGGAGCTGGAGGCCTGGAACACCGAGCTGATCGCCGCCGGCAAGGACCCGGTGAACGCCCGCCGGGTCACCAACATCGGCACCTTCCGGGCCTATGTGCACGCCTACCTGCGCGCCCATCCGCGCATCCACCAGAACATGACCATGCTGGTGCGGCAGCTCGCGCCGACCGCCGAGGGCCTTCCGCTCGAGATCTACTGCTTCACCAACACCACCGCCTGGGCCGAGTACGAGCAGATCCAGGCCGACATCTTCGACCACCTGCTGGCGATCATGCCGCAGTTCGGCCTGCAGGTGTTCCAGGCGCCGGCCGGGCACGACCTGCGCGGACTGCGCGAGACTCAGCCAGCCGAGTGAGGCCTCAGGCGGCCTCGGCCATCCCCTGCCCCGGCTCGGCGGCGCGGGCCGAGGTCTTCCGGCTGAGCAGCCAGTAGGTCACCGGCGTCGCCACCCGCGAGAGCAGGGTCGAGGTCACCAGCCCGCCGATGATGGCGATGGCCAGCGGCGAGTAGAGGCCCGACCGCTCGAGCGCCAGCGGCGTCAGCCCGCCGATGGCCGTCACCGAGGTCAGCAGCACCGGCAGGAAGCGCACCTCCCCCGCCCGCTCGATGGCCTCGCGCAGCGCCACGCCCTGGCGGCGCAGTTGCTCGGTGAAATCGACCAGCAGGATCGAGTTCTTGATCTCGATGCCGATCAGGGCGATCAGCCCGATGGTGGCGGTGAACGACAGCGAGTTGCCGGTCAGGAACAGGGCCGCCACCGCGCCGAACACGCCGAGCGGAATGACGCCCGCCACCACCAGCGCGGTGCGGAAGCGGCCGAACTCCAGCACCAGAACGGCCAGGATGCCGAACACGGCGATCAGCACCGCCGCGCCGAGCCCGGCGAAGCTCTCCGACTGAGCCTCGGCCTGGCCGCCGTAGGAGATGCGGTAGCCCGGCGGGGCGTCGAGCTCGCGCGCCAGCCGCGCTTGGGCGTCCGCAGTCACCTGCGAGGTCAAGAAGCCCGTGCGCACCTGGCTGGTGATGGTGACCGTCCGCTCCCGCTGGTAGCGGGTGATGCGCGCCGCGCTGGAGCGGAAGCTGGGCTCGGCCACCGCGTTCAGCGGTACGGCCTGGCCGGTCGCCGTGGGCAGGTAGACCCCGCCCAGCGCCGCCAGCTCGTTGCGATCTTCCATCGGCAGGCGCACCCGCACCGGATAGTCGTCGCCGTCCGGGTCGCGGAACCGCGCCGCATCCTCGCCCGACAGCGCCAGGCGCACGATCCGCCGCGCCGCGCCAGCCGGCGCCCCGAGCGCGGCCGCCTTGCCCTCGTCCAGGCCGAGGTCGAGATCGGTGCGGTCGACGCTCAGCGGGTTGTTGACGTCACGCGTGCCCGGTGTGGCCTTGAGAATCCGCTCGGCTTCGGCGGCCAGCGCCTTCAGCGCCTCCATGTTCTCGCCGGAGACGCGCACGGCGATCGGAGCATCCACCGGCGGGCCGTTCTCGAAGGTCTCGACGCTGATCCGCGCGCCCGGATAGGCGGAGAGGTCCGCACGCAGCTGGTCCAGGATGCGGTCGGAATGGCCCGGCTCCCATTCCTTTAGAGAGACGAACACTTCGGCGTAGTTGGGCTGCGGCTGGCGCTGCATCTGGTTGTAGAAGATCTGCGGGTTGCCTCGGCCGAGGTTGGCCGCCGTCCAGACCACGTCCGGCTCGCGGGCCAGCCGCGCCTCCACGAACCTCAGCGCCTCGTCGGTGCGGGCCATCGATGTGCCCTGGGGCGTCTCGACGCGGACCAGGAACTGCGGGGTTTCGGCCGGCGGGAACAGGCTGCTGCCGATCGCTCCCATCAGAGGCACGGTGGTGGCGCAGATCGCGCCGATCACGGCCAGCGTCAGCCAGGGCCGCGCAAGCGCCCGGTGCAGCACCGGCGCGTAGACGCGATGGATGGCCCCGTTCACCGCCTGCAGCAGGCGGTTGCCGTCCGGATCCTCGTGCCGCGAGAGCATCCGGCTGGCCAGGAAGGGGATGATCGTCAAGGCGACCAGCAGCGAAGCGCCGACCGTGCACAGCACCGTCACCGGCAGCGAACGGATGTAGGCCCCCGAGCCGCCCGGGAGCGCCATCAGCGGTACGAAGGCCAGCATCAGGGTGGCGGTGCAGCCCAGCACGGCCAGCGAAATCTGCCGCGTCGCGGCGATGGCCGCCTCGGTCCGCTCCAGCCCCATACGCAGGTGCCGGGCGATGTTCTCGGTGACCACGATGGAATCGTCGACCAGCAGGCCGAGGGCCAGCACGAAGCCGGCGATGGTGAGCTGGTTGACGGTGAAGCCGAACATCTGGACCAGCGCCAGACCGATCAGCAGCGACAGTGGGATCGACATCATCACCACCCCCCCGGCCCGAAGCCCCAGTGGCAGCAGGGTGACCAGCACCAGGCCCAGCGCCAGGCCGAAGTCGCGGAACAGGCGGCCCAGCCTGCGCTCGACGTTCTCGGCCTGGACGAAGGCGCGCTCCAGCTTCACCCCGCCCGGCAGGGTCTGGCGGAACTCCTCGACCGCGGCGTCCACCCCGCGGGTGATGGCGGCGACGTCGGTCCCGTCCTTCTGCTGCACCGTGACGAACACGGCCCGGCGGCCGTTGAAGCGGGTCACGTGCTGCGGCTCGGCCTCCGCCCAGGAGACCTCGGCCACGTCGCGCACCCGCACCACCTGGCCGTCCACCTCGCGCACCGGGGTGTCGGCCACAGCGGCCAGATCGCGGAAGGCGCCGCCGGTCTTGACGTTGAAACGCCGTTCGCCGGCATGCACCGCCCCCAGCGGCGCCTCGGCGCCGGCGGCCCGCAGCGCGTCCGCCACCGCCGTCGGCGGCAGCCGCAGCTCGGCGAGCCGGCCGAGATCCAGCGCCACGCGCAGCTCGGAGGGCGTCGCGCCCCAGTATTCCACCTGCCGCACGCCCGGCACCCGGTCGAGGCGTTCGCGCAGGTTGTCGGCCAGCTTCTCCAGCCGGCGCATGGGCAGGGTGTCGCTGACCAGGGCGAGCTGGACCACCGCCACCTCGGTCGTGCGGGCCCGGCGGACCTCCAGCTCGGTCAGCCCCTGCGGCAGGCTCCCGCGCAGGGCGTTCACCTCGCGCACCACCTCGTCGAACTTGCGCTCGACGTCGACATCCCAGGTGAAGGCGACCTGGATCACCGCCGCTCCGTCCAGGCTGGACGAGCCGATCTCATCCACGTCGTCCAGGCCCGACAGCGCATCCTCGATGGGGTCGGCGACCAGCTGCTCCAGCTCGGCCGGCTCGGCGCCCGGCATCACCGCCCGGACCACCATGATCGGCATCGGGAAGTGGGGATCCTCCGCCCGGGGCGTGGTCATCAGGGCGTTCAGCCCCAGCATCGCCAGGAGCCCGAAGGCGACGAGGGTGAACTGCCAGTTGCGGACCGAGAAGGCGGCGAGGTCGAGCTTCATCGCGCGGCCGTCCGCTGGGACCCGAGGCTCGCCGGGTCGACCACCCTCACCTTCTCGCCGTCGGCGACGAAGCCGGCGCCGAGGGTGATCACCTGCACCCCGTCGGCGAGGCCGGAGACCAGGGCGTCGTCCCCGTCGAAGCCGCCGAAGGCCACCGTGCGGCGACGGGCGGTGGAGGTCGCCGGATCGACCACCAGGACGGTGGCCTGGCGGCCCTGCGCCTCGAGGATCGCCTCGGCGGGAATGCGGGCCATGGCCTCGGGCGCATCGGCCGCGGGGCCGCCGACATCGATCCGGACGCGGGCGATCTGGCCGCTGCGCAAGTCGGGCGAGGCGGGCAGTTCGACCTCGATCTCCACGGCCCCGGTGCGCGGATCGGCGCGCTCGCCGATGCGCGAGACGCGGCCGGCCAGCTCGGGCGCGCCCTCGCCGACCCGGACCCGCGCCGCGGCGCCCAGCCTGACCCGGCCGGCCTCGCGGTCTGGAGCCGGCACGCGCACGACCAGCGGGCTGGCCTCGTCGGCCACCCGCAGCACGGTCTGTCCGGCCTGCACCACCTCGCCGCTCTGGCGCACCCGCTCCAGGACCACGCCGGAGACAGGCGAGACCAGCTTCGTCCAGCGGCGATCGAAGGCGGCGGCGCTGTAGCCCGCCTCGGCGGCCTTCAGGGCGCTGGCCCGGTCGTCCAGTCGCTGCTTGCTGACGAATCCCTTCTCGAACAGCGCTTGGTCGCGCGCGTAGTCGCGCCGCGCCCGCTCGAGTTCGACGGCCGCCCGCTGCTCCGCGGCGGCGATGCCGGTGGGATCGAGGCTGGCCAGCACCTGGCCCGCGGAGATCCGGTCGCCGGCGTCGACGCGCAGGTCGGTCATCACCCCGGGGACGCGGAAGGACAGCTCCATCTCCCGGCGGCGGGCGATTCGGCCGCTGGCCTGCAGTTCGCCGCTCGGGCGCGCGGCCGTCACCTTGGCCGCCTGCACCGCCGGGACGGCCGGCGGCTCGGGCGTCGCCGCCTCTCCCCCGCAGCCGGCGAGCAGCCCCGCCGTCAGGATCGCCGCCAAAACCCCGGAAAGTCTCGCAACCGCCCCTCTGGCCATGACGACGCCACCAATCTATCACTGATCGTCTATCAGTGATCGGCGAAGACCGATTGTCAAGCGCCGCGAAGGCTGGAAGGTAGTTCTGCGATGTCTCCGCCCGTGTCCCCCCGCAAGCCCAAGGGTTCCGGCTTCGAGCGCCGCGAGGAAATCCTCGCCGCCTCTCTGCGGCTGTTCGGGGAGCGCGGCGTGCACGGGGTCTCGACACGCCAGATCGCCGAGGCGGTCGGCATCTCGCAGCCGACCCTCTACGCCTACTTCCCCTCCAAGGATCACATCGCCGCCGAGCTTTCCGCCCGCGCCTTCGCCGAGCTGGAACGGCGGCTGAGCGGCCCACATTTCGAGTTCAGCGAAGACGGCCTGGCCGCGGCCTTTCGCACCTACATCGACTTCGGGCTGGAGAATCCCGACGCCTACCGGGTGGCCTTCATGATCGAGGGCGCGCACGCGGCGGCCGTCGCGGCCGACGAGGCGCACAAGCCGGGCCGAGGCGCTTTCGACGTGTTGCGCGGCGCCATCCGGCAGATGCACGAGATGGGGATGACCACGACAGACGATCCGGAACGGCTGGCCCAGTCGCTGTGGGCGGGCATGCACGGCCTGGTGTCGCTGCTGATCGCCCGGCCGCAGTTCCCGTGGGGCGAGCGCGAGGGACTGATCGAGGCCCACGTGCGCATGCTGGCGAGGGCGGCGCTGCGACCATGAGCCGGTTCGACCACGATTTCCAGCGCCGGTTCGCCGAGCTTTGCCGCAGCTTCCCGCGGATCGCCTACGAGGGCGACGACCTGAAGCGGGCGGCGGTGGCGATCACTCTGGTGGAGGCCGACGACGGCTCCGGCCAGGCCGCCTTCCTGCTCACCCGCCGCTCGGCAGAGCTGCGCGCTCACGCCGGGCAATGGGCTCTGCCCGGCGGACGCTGCGATCCCGGCGAGACGCTGGAGGAGGCCGCCCTGCGGGAGCTGGAGGAGGAGCTGGGCCTGAGGCTGCCGCCGGAGAACATCCTGGGCGTGCTCGACGACTATCCGACCCGCTCGGGCTACGCGATCTCGCCGGTGGTGGCCTGGGTCGACGACCTCGACGCGCTGAAGCCCAACCCGCACGAGGTCGCTTCGGTGCACAGCATCCGTCTCGACCAGATCGCCCGCGACGACGCGGTGGCCTTCGAGACCATTCCGGAGAGCCCAAAGCCGGTGATCCGGGTCTACATCGGCGAGCAGTACATCCACGCCCCGACCGCGGCGCTGGTCTACCAGTTCCGCGAACTGATCCTCGGCCGCGTCACCCGCGTCGCCGACCTCGAGCAGCCGGTGTTCGCCTGGCGCTGAGTTGATCGGGCCCGCCGCCTCGCCTATCTCAGCGCCCGCGAGGCCACGTCCTCCCCCTCCCCGCGAGGGCAGAAGTCCGGGACGGCCCGGTCTTTTTCCAGGGAGGGCCTGCTGTGGCCTGGATTTCACTGGCGTTCGCCGGACTGCTGGAGGTCGTCTGGGCCTTCTTCATGAAACAGTCGGACGGCTTCTCGAGGCTGACCCCCACGGTCATCACCTTCGCGACGATGTTCGCGAGTTTCGGCCTGCTGTCCTACGCGATGAAGTCGCTGCCGCTCGGCACGGCCTACACCGTCTGGACCGGCATCGGCGCGGTGGGCGCCTTCGCGGTCGGCGTGGCGGTGCTGGGCGAATCGATGAACCCGATGCGGGTGACCGCCGCGGCCCTGATCATCACCGGCCTGGTGCTGATGAAGCTGGCCAGCCCGAACTAGGTCCAATCGACATTCAGGGATTCACGGGGCGCGCGACGCGTGATTCATAGGTCTCCGCTTTGAGCGGAGGCTGGGATGGGCGTGAAGCGGTACGAGCTGACGGATGCGCAGTGGC
>Ga0172382_10000543_pt1 | contig 71294 bp, 72 predicted proteins | sample Leawel138RmetaG_FD_122245 | JGI IMG/M metagenome (GOLD analysis project Ga0172382, IMG submission 122245) | Leachate microbial communities from a municipal landfill in Southern Ontario, Canada - Leachate well 138R metaG | ecosystem: Engineered > Solid waste > Landfill > Unclassified | place...
CCGTGTCCGCCTGCTTGGCAACTCGATTCCCAAAGTGTTCATGTGTCCGCAATGAAGTTACGCGGACACGAGCATCCTTGGTATCCCGCTCGGGCTCAAGATGACTTTGCCGGACGGATACAGGTCCATAGCGGTTCCAAAAACATAAGGAACGCAATAGAGACACAGCCCATCACTCCGCGCCGCTTGAGGAGTGGATTCGACCGTTTAGTCGATCCAGCTTGCATCGCTGGAGAAAACGACAATGACTTCTGAACGATGAAGAGTCGTCTCCATCGCGTTGCGCTTCGACTGCCTACTGTGCCAATATGGCCTCAAGCGAGGACAGTATGTTGATGAAGCAACGCCGCTTGGGTCTGAGCTATGCAGTCAGGCGTACGCGCGAATGCGAATTCCTCGATGCGATGGAACTGATCGCTTTCTGGAGCGCGCTGGTGGTGCTTAGGATTTATCCGTAAATTATAATGCTCTCCTGAGTCGCCCCTGATGCGACGCAGGAGTTGTAGATGAGCAAGGCGCGCGCCAATTCATGGGAAGTGACGGACGAATTCTGGAAGCGGGTGGAGCCACTGGTGCCGCAAGTCACGCGCGATCCTGACAGGCAATACAAACGTGCAGCCGGTGCAGGTCGTCCGGCCAAGCCGCCTCGATTGGTGTTCGAGGCCATCATGTACGTATTGCGCACTGGATGCCAATGGAAGGCGCTGCCGTCTGAGCGCTTTGGCAGCGCCAGCGCGATCCACCAGAAGTTCATGCTGTGGTCCAAGGCCGGCTTCTTCGAGAACCTCTGGCGAGCAGGCTTGGCCGAATATGACGATTGCGAGGGCATCGCCTGGCGCTGGCAGAGCATCGACGGGGCCATGTTCAAGGCCCCCTTGGCACAAGAAGCTGTCGGCCCAAATCCGACGGATCGGGGGAAAAAACGGCAGAAAACGCCACCTGCTGGTGGACGGGCGTGGCGTCCCGTTGTCGCTCGTCGTGACCGGAGCCAACGCGCACGACGTGACTCAGCTTGAGGCCGTGCTGGCCTCTTGCATGGTCAAGCGCCCCACGCCAAAGCAACGCCGCAGCAAACACCTGTGCGCCGATGCCGGCTACCGCGGAAAAGATGCCATGAAGATCATTCTGGCCCATGGCTACATTCCGCATGTGGTGGACCGCAAGCGCGAGGCACTGAACAAGCAGCGCGATCCGAAGAAGAAGGCGCGTCGCTGGGTCGTAGAGGCCTGTCACGGCTGGTTCAACCGCTTTCGCAAGCTGCTGGTGCGCTACGAGAAGCTGGAACAAACGTTCCTTGCTCTGAACCACCTCGCTGCCGCCATCATCGCGTTTCGCAAGATCAGGTTGCCAATCAATGTTATTTACGGATAAATCCTAAGCCACACGCGCGCTTCTGTCAGTTGTTGCGGCGTGATGGCGCCCAGGTGGTAGAGGTCGCGCAGGCCGTTGACGATGGCACCAGAACTGCCCGACCGCACGAAGGCACCGCCGGTCGCACCCTTGCGCATCTCGATGATGCCCGCGTGTTCCAGCGCACGCAGGGCTTCGCGCAATGTATTTCGACTGACCTGCATTCGAGCAGAAAGCTCGCGTTCCGAGGGCAGCCGATCGCCAGGCCTGAGCCGACCGCTGGCGATCATTTCACGCACTTGCGCAGAAATCTCGTCGGCGGCCCGAGCGGGAACGATGGCGGAGAAATCGAAGGCAGTAGAGTTAGGTGCAGACATAGGTAAGATTATTTCATTCCCGTGCCGGCCTACAAGGTTCGACGGGTTGCATAGCGGAGGAAGGGATCTTGCCCTGCCCGGCCACCGGCAAGGCACGGACAAGCTGGTCGCTATGCTCGACACCACCTCTAGTGAAGGAAGGCACTTGAGAGTCAAGGGCAGCCCATCCTCTGAACGACACGCACCACACAGCGCTCCGTGTGCTGGTGCATCCCGACTGCGCGTAACTGCTAGCGTTTCCTCGTTGGAGAGGTCTGGGTAGGCGCCTTTTGAAATGGGCGCGACCGATTACCAGAAACTCTGGCTGCGCCGCGCTGACTTCCGAGGCCGGGTCAACCAGGTGTTCCGCGACGTGGACCTGATCCTGGCGCCCGCCCAAGCCGTGGCCGGCGTGACGATGGCGCAGGTGGCGACTTTCGGCACCGACGCCGAATTGTTCTCGGCCATGCTGCGCTACACCTGTCCGTTCGACCTGACGGGCCATCCCACCATCACCCTGCCGGGAGGGTGTGCGCCCAACGGCGCGCCGGTGGCGTTCCAGTTCATCGCCCCGCATTTCAGCGAGGCACTGCTGGTACGCGCCGGCTGGGCCTGGCAGCGAGTGACCGACTGGCACCGCCGTCACCCTGGTTGCTGAGCAACCCCTCACGTCATCCGTTCCATAGGGCTGGGTTCACCCCGCCGTCTTTGCCGCAAAACAACCGAATCGGCAGGGTGAACCCTGCCTTACACCAGCAACCATGACACCCTCTCGCCGCTCATTCATTTACTTCCTTGAGCGTGCACTGGAAAGCGGGACTGCGGGCCAGTCGCCGTCCGAGGAATTGTCGCAACACAGGGTGATGTGAGCATTCGGGTCAGGTAGCACAGCAGCTATCGCGGCGTCGACCACCTGCGCACGGCTGCCGCGCGGGAAAAACCGCCCCTCTACCTGGATGTCGCTGAAGACCTGCATCATCGATTGCATGGCTATCTCTGAATGCGTTTGTGGCGAACGCCGCTGCCAGCCGATTCGGCTTCGTCCTCGGTGGCGCTCTCGGCATCGTCGTCAAGGCACTCGATGCAGGCGTCAAGCAGTTCATGCAGCGTGGCAACGCGCCCGATGCCAAGCCGCTCGTTGAGAGCCACCTGAGCCGCCTTCCACGCGCGCTGCCCCTCGGCTCGCTTTGCTCGCCCGGCCTCGGTCGCCTCGACAAGACGGCTGCGGGCATCGTTGCCAGCGCCAATCTTCAACCACCCGTGTGCCACCAGCGGCTGCATGTTGCGCGTCAATGTCGAAGCATCCATGTGCATGCGCTTGGCCAAGTCGCCAGGACGTATGGGACCGAGACCGACAACGTGCGACAGCAGCGCGTACTGCGTGTTCTTCAGTCCCGTGTCGCTGACGTAACGGTCGTAGTGACGCGTCACCATGCGAGTGAGCTGGCGCAGCTTCAGGTTCGTACAGCCTTGAGGCTTGATGGTACCCTTCATGTGATACATTGTAGCTGCAATCTTTGTATATACAATCAAATGAATGGAAGGAAAGGCGGATGCAAGTCGATGAGGTGATCGCACGATGGGAAGCGGACGAAGCGCGTGTGCGCGCACGCCAGAGTTCGCCAGATGCGGAACACAGGGGCAAGGTCTTCGGCCGCTCAGGCATGGAGATGTTCGAGGCGATCTTCGCTGGCGAGCTGCCGCCGCCGCCGATCAATGAGACGGCCGATATCCTCGGGATCCACATCGAGCCAGGGGTCGCGGTCTTCCAAGGGCGACCCAACTGGCGTCACTACAACCCGCTGGGCAGCGTGCATGGCGGCTGGTTCGCCACGCTACTCGACTCGGCCGTCGGCTGCGCAGTCCATTCGACCTTGCCTGCGGGGAAGGGTTTCACGACCTTGGAACTCAAGGTGAACATGCTGCGCGCTCTAAACACAGAGGTGAGATTGGTGCGCGCCGAAGGCAAGGTGATTCACGCCGGGCGCCAGGTCGCCATGGCCGAAGGCCAGATCGTCGGCCCGGATGGAAAACTCTACGCACATGCGACGACGACATGCTTGATCTTCGACCATGCGAAGGGAGGCTGAGAGTAATCAGCTCCTGGAAAACCTATGACCACCGATATCCACATCACCACTCCGACCCGCTTCGCGGAAGCCAACGGAATTCGCTACGCATACACGGAACTATTCGTCACCCATCCCACGCGCCAGCCGCATTCGATGCGCCGCGATGGCATCAAGCGCGGAGTCATGACGCTGTGCATCGGTGGCGGCCAAGGCATAGCGCTCGCTCTCTAAGCACTCTGAAAGGACACGGCCATGACCCTCTATCTGGACAACATCGCGCCAGGCCAGCGATTCAACGGCATCACACGCATGCGTATCGAGGAAGACCGCCTCAAGACCTTCGCCGCTGAGTTCGATCCCCAACCATTCCACCTGGACGAAGCGGCGGCCGCTGCTTCCATCTTCCGCGGCCTGGCCGCCAGCGGCTGGCATACCGCCGCCGTGACGATGCGGCTGCTGGTGGAAAGTGAGTTCAAGCCGGCAGGTGGCATCGTCGGCGCGGGCTTCGATGAACTGCGCTGGCCGCGCCCCCTGCGGCCGGGCGACGAACTGCGCGTGGAAAGCGAAGTGCTGGAAGTGCGGCCCTCGAAATCCAGACCGGACCAGGGGCTGGTCAAGCTGCGTACCACCACGCTGAATCAGGACGGCGAGCCCGTGCAGATTTCGGTAGGCAACGTCGTGGTGCCGTGCCGCCAGAAGTCGTAGTGCCAGCGTGACGCGATTGATCCTCAACCGTTGGAGAACTCTATGAAATACACCGTCTTTGGCAGCACCGGCCTCAAGGTGTCTCAGGTATCGCTCGGCACAGGCAACTTCGGAACCGGCTGGGGCTACGGCGCCGACCCCGATGTCAGCACGGCGATTTTCAATGCCTATGCTGAAGCCGGCGGTAACTTCATCGATTCGGCCGACGTCTACCAGTTCGGGCAATCCGAGGAGTTGCTTGGTACCTTGCTGGAGGGCCGGCGAGAGAACTTCGTGCTCACTACAAAATTCACCCGTGGCGCTACCCCCAACGCCAACCCTCTGGTCATCGGCAACAGCCGCAAGGCCATGGTCGCCTCACTGGAGGCGAGCCTGAAGCGGCTAAGAACCGACCGGATCGACATCTATTGGGTGCATTGGCCCGATGGCGTCACGCCTACAGAGGAAATCATCCGAGGCTTCGAGGACTTGGCACGCGCCGGCAAGATCCTCTACGCAGGCATATCGAATTTCCCGGCCTGGCGGTTGGCCCGTGCGGTAACGCTGGCCGAACTCAGCAGGGCCGTGCCCATCGCGGCTGCGCAGTTCGAGCACAGCCTGGTTCGGCGCGAAGCCGAGGCCGACCTGTTCCCGGCGTCGCATGCCTTGGGCCTCGGCATCGTCACTTGGTCGCCGCTGGGCGGAGGCATGCTGACCGGCAAGTACCGCAAGGGCGAGAAAGGCCGTGCGGAGGGCTTTGGCGGCAAGGTGTTTCAGCCCGAGAATTCCGCGCAGCGCACGGACGTGCTCAACACGGTGATTGCCATCGCCGGAGAACTCGGCGCGACACCGGGCCAAGTCGCGATTGCCTGGGCCGGCACCCACGGTTCCGTGCCGATCATCGGGCCTCGATCGCCAGAGCAATTGGCTGACAACCTGGGGGCTTTATCGCTCACGCTGTCCGCCGATCAGATCGGGCGGCTCGATACGGTGAGCAATCCCGTCGCCTCGGCGCCGGCGCGGACGCCGATCGCTTGGGCCGAGGGTGTCGTGCCGAAGATCATTGCCTGACCTGCCGCACAGCAGCGCGAAGAGACTCCAAGGGAAACTGGCAAACCCGCGCGCAGGACCACTGCGTATGCGGCCAAGCCGCCCAGCTTGGCCGAGCTTGATCCCAATACTTCGATTCACGGCAGCTTGCGCGGCATTGTCCTAGCAGCATGGAGGAATCGTCTGGAAAGTACTCATGAGCAATAAAGAAAAGCAAACCTCGATACCGAGTTTGGATTTCAAATCAAATGGCCCGGCTCTTTGGCTCGTGCTGTTCGCGGCCGCCGGCGCATTCGCGCTCACGATGGGAGTGCGTCAGTCGATGGGACTGTATCTCTCATCGTTGAACACGGCCACTGGTCTTGGTATCGCCAACATCAGCCTAGCCTTCGCCTTTGGGCAGCTCTGGTGGGGGCTGACGCAGCCCTTCGCGGGCGCAGTCGCGGACCGCATCGGCACAGGGCGCGTGATTCTCGTCGGTATCGTGCTGATCGTCATCGGAACGGTCATCACGCCTTTCATGACATCGACCCTTGGTTTGATTTTCGCCATCGGCGTACTGGCTGCCGGGGGCTCCGGCATGGCCGGACCTTCGGTGCTGATGGCAGCCAGTGCGCGGCTGGTGCCGCTCAGAATGCGGGGAATGGCGACTGGCATCGTCAATGCCGGTGGGTCTTTCGGTCAGTTCGTAGTGGCCCCCATCGCGATTGGCCTGACCGCATCCTTAGGATGGGTCGCGTCCATGCAGTGGCTCGGTGTAATGGTTCTTCTCGCACTGCCTGCAGCCTGGGTACTCAAGGGAAACGCCAGGGCGCTCGCCGCTGCCACTGCTGCTGCCTCCGGGGCCGCGGTGGTGACGTCGCGCGAAGCATTGAGCCGGGCGCTTGCGACACCAAGCTACAACCTTCTGGCGATCGGATTTCTGGTCTGCGGCTTCCATGTGGCGTTTCTGGCCACGCATCTTCCAGGGGTGATCGAAAGCTGTGGAATGCCCCCTGCAATCGCGGGCTGGTCGTTGGCGGTGATTGGCTTGTTCAACATCCTCGGAAGCCTCTTTATGGGTTGGGCTGTGGGCCGGTGGCGCATGAAGTCGCTTCTCTCACTCCTCTATGCGACTCGGGGCCTCGCGGTACTCGCGTTCCTGCTGGCGCCCAAGACGCCGACCGTAATGCTACTGTTCGCCGCCGTCATGGGGGCCACCTTCCTGTCAACCCTGCCACCGACGGCAGGACTCGTCGCCAAGATGTTCGGGCCGGCAAACATGGCCATGCTCTTTGGCGTTCTGATGCTTGCCCATCAAATCGGTGGCTTCTTCGGTGCCTATTTGGGTGGTCAGGTTTTCCAGGCAACCGGCAGCTATGACTGGGTCTGGTACATCGACATCGCACTCGCGGCAGGGGCCGCATTGATCCATTTACCTATTCGGGAAGCGTTCCTGGAGCGCCGTCCGGTGGCTGCGACGAGCTGAGCAACGTTTTAGGTGAGTGCGTATGTTGGCGACTATGTACGCCCGAGTCCGTGTTGCCGCCCAAGGTCCCACGACACCCTGCCGCGTGGTACCGTCGCTGCGAGGTGCTGCACCAGGCGCTGCTCAATCACCGGCTTCCACGGCACCGGGCTGAACCCCATGCCGTCATCGAGCATCGCATAGCGTCCGCTGGCAAGCATGACGCTGCGCCAGTTCCCGATTGCGCAGCGTGCCCAGAAGGTTGCGCGCCATGAGTACGCGCTGCGTACGGCGCTCGGTCTGCCCCCGTTCGGCCGGGAAGTCGGCGCGCTGCTGCATCGCCTGCTTGGCCTCGCCACCAAAGCCCAGGTCGCCCAGTCCGGAGCCGCCGCCGATCAGTTGCTGGTCGAGCCAGGTGGCGCCGATCACGCGCGCGTGCCGCTCGATGGGCATGTGCTGATTTCAGCTACTCGGCCACGCCGCCCAGGCGCTACTCGTCGTAGCGGCGGCCCTGCTCGGGCAGCTCGTCCGGCCTTCCATAGCCCTTCGGCCACGCGCTCCACGATGCCGGCGCGTTGCAGGGCTTCCAGGCAGCGAACGTGGGCCGCAACTACCTCCAGCGTGTCGAGACTGCCAGGCGCGCAGCTCCGTGACGTTCGCACCTGTCGTTCATTCGAGTCCGCGCACGCTAACAGTTGACTGTGCCCGGGCATTGCCGAAGCCTCGCGCAAGGCGATGGCCCGACTTCTCTCAGCTCACATTGCGAGTCTGGCTCTCCCAGTAAGGTTGACGCAGAACCCGCTTGAGGAGTTTGCCCGTAGCGTTTCGCGGTAGGGCCGTCATCCAATCGATGGTCTTAGGGCATTTGTAGCCAGCAAGGCGACTGCGCGCGAAGGTAATGAGTTCCTCCCCCGATACTGAACGATCTGCGCGCAAAACCACCGCGGCCTTGACCGCTTCGCCCCACGTCGCATCGGGCACCCCGAAGACCGCTACGTCCGCGACTGCTGGATGGTCAGCGAGAACGCGCTCAACTTCCGCCGGGTATACGTTCTCCCCCCCAGAAACAATCATGTCCTTCAATCGATCCTGAATATGAAGGTAGCCGTCCGCGTCAAAATAGCCCACATCGCCGCTGTGGTACCAACCGTCTTGGAGCGCTTGCTCCGTCGCCTCGGGCCGATGCCAATAGCCCGCCATCACAGCATCACCCCTGATCAGGATTTCACCGGATTGGCCGGGGGCAGCCTGCTCGCCGCCTTCGGCCCCAGCGATACGGATCTCAAAGCCCGGCAACGGACGTCCACATGAGCTAAGGCGCTCGGGCCGGCTCGGGTCGTGATCGGACGGCAACAATGCAGTCCCCATCGTGCACGTCTCGGTCATGCCAAATAGCTGCACGAGAATCGGGCCAAAGGCCTCAGTGGCTTTGCGCAGCACCGCAGGAGAAATCGGCGACCCACCGTAGGTGAGCGTCCTAAGACCGCGGAAGTCTGCCGCGTTGAACTCTGGGTATCCAAGCAACGTCTGTATCACCGCCGGAACCAATCCGAGTCGAGTCACTGGAGTGGGCTGCTGTCTCATTGCCGCAATAATCAACGCAGGACTCGGCTCCCGTACGATCCGAGTCAAGCCACCAGTCAACGGACCATTGAGGCCATAGACAAGCCCACCAGCATGGAACAGCGGTAGTGGCAACACGCTCACCTCGTCTTCACGCCATCTTCCCAGAGGCTCCGTCGCTGCGAGACTCGCTGCAGCCAGCAAATTGCGATTCGTCAGTTGCGCGCCCTTGGGCTGCCCGGTAGTACCAGATGTGTAGAGCTGCAGCACCACATCCTCCGGCGCGCAGGAGTGCAGAGGCTCAGTCTCAGGTCGACCGCGCAGCCAATCATCCAACCCTGCCAAGTCTTGTGCGGCGCCATCCACACAAAGAACTTCACGCAATTGCGGACATGCCTGTGTCAACTCCTCCACTAGCGGAAGAAAGTCTTCCCCAAGGAAGAGGATCTGACATCCAGCGTCTTCCAGAATGAAGGCGATTTCCGTCGCGGTCAGCCGCCAGTTGATCGGCACCATGACCATGCCCGCCTTCGCGGCACCGAAGAAGACATGGAAGAGCTGATCTGAGTTCTTCCCCAGGTAGCCAACGCGATCCGTCGGCACGAGTCCCATCTCGCGCAGGGCATGTGCAACGCGATTGCATTGGTGGTCCCATTGCTGCCACGTCGTCGATCTTGTCTCGAACTGCAGCGCAATGTCCTCGGGCTTGCGGGCCGCGTATGAGTGGGGAATGTCGGCAAGTGTACAAATGACTTCGTTCTGGTTCATGTCAGCCTCACGCATCCGAGGTCGCTTAAAGGAATGGTTGTATACGAAGATGCTCTCGATCAAGAAGAGCCGCAGGTCGGGGTCGCTTCATGCGGCACGACCGTTAGCGCGAGCGTGCGAGGTTTCGGCCAGCATGTGAAGTTCTTACGAAATTGCCTCATGGTCAGGACCGAAGAGGGGACACTCGATCATGGAGCTTCCAATTTTCAAGCACCCCTAACACGGGTAAAGCCCCATCGCGCGGCAGAAGCAATCACCCGCCTCGACAAGGTGTACAGAGTAAGTACACCGGGCGTGACCAATGCCACGACATCGTCGACGGGCCTTCAGGCGGGATGGTAGCGTTGGCCCTCAGCTGCAAGGTGACGCAGCGCCTCAGGCACTTCGAAGCGCTCCCCATGCAGACGCGCCAGCCGGTCGCAGGCTTCGACGAAAGTTGCAGCGCCCACCGTGTCGATCTGGCCCAGCGCCCCGCCGAGCGCCGAGGGAAAACCCCAGCCCAGCAGCGAGCCCACGTCGGCATCGCGCGGGCTCACGATGCCCTCGGCCACGCAGCGGGCGGCTTCCAGCGACTGCGCGTACATCAGGCGCTCGCGCACCTCGTCCACCGTGGGCTGCTCGGCCGCCAGCGGGAACACCTCGGCCAGCCCCGGCCAGAGCCGCCTGGCGCCGTCCGCGGGATGGTCGTAGAAGCCCTGGCCCACCTTGCGGCCAATCCGCCCCAGCTTTTCCACCATGGTCACGAGCACGTGGTCCTGCGGCTGCTCACGGTAGCCCTCCCCCTGGTCGGCGCGCGCCTGCTTCATCGCCTTGTACAGCAGCTCGACCGAAAACTCATCGATCAGCGCCAGCGGCGGCATGGGCATGCCCGCGAGGCGACCTGCGTTCTCGATCAGCGCGGGGTTCACGCCCTCGCCGAGCATGGTCATGGCCTCGTAGGGGTACATGCCGAAGGCGCGGTTGGCGTAGAACGACGGGCAGTCGTTCACCACGATAGGCGTCTTTCGGATCTTCTTCGCGAAGTCCAGCGCCTGCGCGATGGTGGCCTCCGACGTGCGGGCACCTCGGATCACCTCCAGCAGGGGCATCTTCTCCACCGGGGAGAAGAAATGCAGCCCCACGAATCGTTCTGGCTGCGAGAACGCATCGGCCAGGCCCGCGATCGGCAGCGTGGAGGTGTTGGACGCGAACACGGCGTCGGCGTCCATCGCCGCCTCGGCGCGACGCGTCACCTCGGCCTTCACCGCGCGGTCCTCGAATACCGCCTCGATCACCAGTTGGCAGCCGGCGAGCTGCGCGTAGTCTGTGGTGGTGTGCACGCGCGCGAGGGTAGCGTCGCGCTTGGCCGGGTCGAGGCGGCCCTTGGCGACCTGGGCGTCCATCAGCTTGGCACCGTAGGCCTTGCCCTTCTCGGCCGCCTCCAGGCTCACGTCGAGCAGAACCACGTCGAGCCCGGCCTGCGCGCTGACATAGGCGAGGCCCGCACCCATCATGCCGGCGCCGAGCACCGCGATGCGCTCGTAGCGGCGCACGGGCACGTCCTTGGGCCGGTCGGCCAGGCGGTTGGCCTCGCCCATGGCGTAGAACAGGGTGCGGATCATGTTTTTGGTCGCCGTAGAGGTCGCCAGTCGCGCGAACTGGCGCTGCTCGATCTTCAGCCCCGTGTCGATGTCCACTTGGCAGCCGTCGTACACACAGGCCAGGATGGCCTCCGGCGCCGGGTACAGGCCCTGCGTCTTGCTCAGCAAGCCGCCGCCCACGCCGAAGAACAATTGCGTGGGGCCGGGCGTCTGCGGCGCGCCGCCCGGGAACTTGAAGCCTTTCGCGTCCCAGGGCTTCACGGCGGCCTGCGCGCCATCGGCCAGCAGCCAGGCCCGCGCACGTTCGAGCAACTGGCCGGCGGGCACCACCTCGTCGACGATACCCGCCGCCAAGGCCGCGGCCGGCGCCACCTTGCGGCCTTCAAGCAGGTAGGGCAGCGCGTTCTTGATACCGATCATGCGCGGAAGGCGCTGCGTGCCGCCGGCCGCCGGCAGCAGGCCCAGCGTGACTTCGGGCAGGCCGAGCTGAATCCTGGGATCGTCGGCGACGATGCGCCGGTGGCAGGCCAGGCAGATCTCCAGGCCACCGCCCAGCGCCGTGCCGTTGATGACCGCGACGAAGGGCTTGCCCGAAACTTCGATCGCGCGTAGCGTGGCGCTCACCGGGCCCGAAGCCGCAAACGATTCCTGCGCGTTGCGGATGCCGCGAATCAAATCGAGATCACCCCCTGCGACAAACTCGGGGCGGGCAGAGGCCACGATCACGCCCTTCACCCCAGGGTCGCCGATGGCACGCCGCACAGCGGCGTCGAAGGCGGCGGTGCTGGCCGCGTTGAGCACATTCATCGGCCGGTCGGCCACGTTCCAGGTCAGAGTGGCGATGCCGTCGGCGTCAGTCTTGTAGTCGATCATGTTCATATCCTCGTGCGCACTCATACGCGTTCGATCACCATCACGGAACCCATGCCCCCCCCCACGCACAGCGTGATCAGCCCGGTGGACAGGCCACGTCGCTCCAACTCGTCGAGCACGGTGCCAACGAGCATTGCACCAGTAGCGCCCAGCGGGTGTCCCATCGCAATCGCACCACCGTTCACATTGACCTTGTCATGCGGCACGCCCAGCGCTTCCATGAAGCGCAGCACCACGGCAGCGAAGGCCTCATTGCACTCGAAAAGGTCGATGTCACTGGCACTCATGCCGGCGCGTCGCAAGGCTGACGCGGCGGCCTCAGCAGGAGCCGTAAGCATGATGGTGGGCTCGCTGCCCACTGCGCCGAACGATCGCACGCGCGCACGGGGCTTCACGCCCAACCGCGTCGCCATGGCCTGGCTGCCGATCAACACCGCCGAAGCACCATCGACGATGCCCGAGGAGTTGCCCGCGTGGTGGACATGATCAATGGCAGCAACCTGAGGGTAGCGTTGCAGCGCAACCGCGTCGAAACCCATCTTCTCGCCCAGAGCCACAAAGGACGGTTCCAGCGCCGCCAGCGATTCGGCTGTGGTGTCCTCGCGGATGTGCTCGTCACGGTCGAGCAGCAGCGTGCCATGCATGTCCCTGACCGGGACGATGGAGCGGGCGAAGCGCCCCTCCTTCCAGGCCAGGGCGGCACGCCGCTGGCTCTCGACGGCGAAGGCGTCCACATCGCGGCGGCTGTAGCCATACAGCGTGGCGATCAGGTCGGCCGAGATCCCCTGTGGCACGATGCGGTTGGGCAGCGTGATCTGCGGGTCCGTGACCCAGGCGCCGCCGCCCGCGAACATGGGTACGCGCGACATGCTTTCCACGCCGCCGCCAATCATGAGCTCGGCCTGGCCAGCCATCACCATGGCCGAAGAGAAGTTGCAGGCCTCCAGGCCAGAGCCGCAGAAGCGGTTGAGTTGAACCCCAGGCACCTGAGCGAAGCCTTCGGCGGCGAAGGTCGCGGCCTTGGCGATGTTCGACGCCTGTTCCAGCGAAGGTTCGCCGCAGCCGAGAATGACGTCAGCCACCTGCCCGGGCTCAAAGCCATTGCGCTCTCGCAGAGCGTTCAATACGCTGGCGGCCAGCCGTGCGGACGATACTTCGTGCAGTCGGCCGCTCGCGCGGCCCTTGCCGCGCGGCGTGCGTACGGCGTCAAGGATGAAAGCTTCTGTCATGGTCAGGTTCTATTGAAGAAGAGGAATGTTTTTGAAGTAATTCGAAGGCGAGCCCGGAAAGCCTGAGAGGCGAAACACTCACCGGCCGATGAACACCGGCTTGCGCCGCTGAAGAAAGGCCTGCAGCCCTTCTGCAGTGTCTGCCGTGGAAAACACCTCCGATTGATGCGTGGCCTCACGGGCCATCATCTCGTCGAAACTGCCACCCCGCAGAAGGATGTCCTTGGACAAGCGAAACGCCTGTGTTGGGCCATTGGCAATCAGATCTGCCAGCTTTCGCGCTTCCTCAACCACGGTTCCGGCGGTCACGGCACGGTTGATCAGGCGCGCTTCAGCCGCAGCCTGCCCACTGAGGAGCCGGCCGGTGTAGATGAGCTCGGCCGCCCGGTGGTAGCCCAAGCGTTCGAGCAGGAAGTAGTGAGCTCCGGTGTCGGGGACAAAGCCGATGTTGCGGAACGGGCTTCCCAGCAGTGCGTCCTCGTCGGCAATACAAATGTCGCAGGCCAACGCCAGGCCCAAACCGAAACCGAGTGCCGGACCTGCCACGGCCGAGAGCGTGGGCAGGGGAAACTCGCGCAGCCGTTTGCAGAACGGGCCGACCACATCACCAATGACTGCCATCGGATCAGCACTGGCCATATCCACGGAAGACAGGTCCCAACCAGCAGAGAAAACGCCAGCACCACCGCGCAGCAGGAGACACCGTGCATCGCTGGCCTGCACCTGGTCAAGCAATGCGGCAAGGCACTGAACGTCCGCAACACGGAAGCTATTCTTCTGCGACGGCAGATGGATCACCACCTCGGCCACCGGGCCATGCCGATACAGATGAATGCCAGATTCGGGTGCGTTTTCAGTCTGAGGGTTCATAAGGAAGAGGCCGTAGGGTGAGAGAAAAATGTTGCTCTGCGCGCGGATGATCAGCCAGGGCGGTGCGCTGTAGGACTCCTCATACCGCTGCGCTATCCAGGACCAAGTCCGCGCCCGCATCTGCTGGATCGAGCGTCACAGCTTCCTCGGCACAGTGGTGAGCACCTGCGCTGCGAATCGCACCGCAGAGATCTCATGCAGCGCGCCATCGCGGCATCTGCGTGCGCGTGGCGTACGCAGATGGCAGTAGATGAAGGAACCTTCCATGAAACCTGTCTCCTGATCGTGTATGGCGGATGTGGATGTCCGCTCTATTTCTAAAAAAGGGCTGCTTATTCTGCTAGTCTGTCAGCACGTCGAGCGCGGAATATCGTCGTATCCGACGAATCACATGCACGGCTCTTGTCAGTTGCATGGCGCCCCAACCTTGAGGCGCGTCAAGGCAACGGTGGACGCTGTCCAGCCGTCTTCGATTCGGCCTGCGCCTTGCCGCGGGCAAGCGTTTCGGCTCGGCGACCCACGAACGCAGAGACATCGAACCGCGCCAGACTTCGGCGCGCTAATTCACCTTCGAACCTCAACCCTGCGTCGAGGCCGGCACCAAGGCCATGGGCAATTGCTTCGCGCACATCACGCAAGGCAGCCGCGTCACAACTCAGGATGTCGCGCGCGATGCCTAGACAGTAGGGCATCAGTTCATCCGGCGGCAACACGTCCAACACCAGACCCCAAGCCAAGGCCGTCTGCGCATCCAGGTAGTTGCCCGTGAAACTCAAGTAGCGCGCCCGCACCGGTCCGATGGCCCGAGGAAGATGCTGCGTCAAACCCCAGGCTGACACCAGGCCAACGCGGGCATGTGTGTCAGCAAACCGTGCGTTTGTACTGGCCACCAAGATGTCACAGTTCACCGCCAACTCAAAGCCGCCGGTCAGCGCAAAGCCGTTGATCGCCGCGATGGTAGGCTTGTGCAGCTCACGGAAGGCGCGCATCAGCGGAGCATCAGGGCCTAGCTCCTCGGGCTGCAGCGGTGAATGCTCCATCTCCTTGAAATCGGCGCCCGCACAAAAGGCCTTGTCACCAGCGCCTGTAAATATCACCACCCCCACCCTGTCATCAGTGGCAATGGAGGTCAGCGTGGCTACCAGGGCTCCCCGCAATGCCCGCGACAAGGCGTTGTGCTGCTCAGGCCGATTCAGTGTCAGGATGGCCACGCCATCTGCCACATTGACGAGCAGCTCTTCGCTCACTGCAAGAGAGTCACCCATGGGCGGGCTCCGAAAGCCATGTCAAGGCCGCAGATGCCGAAAGCGCAACAGCGCCCAAATACTCCGCACGCAGACGCGCGACCAGTTCGGCCGTACTGGGAAGGTCGTTGATGATGGCGACGCCCTGACCTGCGCTCCAAACGTCGCGCCAGGCCTTGGGACCGTCATGACGCCGCTCGGCTGCCCGTTGCCGCCAGTCCGGTCCATAGACCTTCAGAAGGCTCATGAGCAGCATGTTGGCGTGGGTGCCAGACACAGCGTCCGTATAGACCACATCCTCTGCCGTGGAATCGAGAATCATCTGCTTGAACGCCTCTTCTGCCCTGCATTCCTGCGTGGCGATGAAGCGACTGCCGAGATAGGCCAGGTCGGCACCCAGCACCTCGGCCGCGCGAATACCTTGGCCATCACTGATGGCGCCGCCCAGCACCAGGGTGCCATCCCAGAGAGCCCGCAGTTCACGGGCCAAGCTGAATAGGCTCTGCGTACCGGCATGTCCGCCCGCACCGCTGCCAACGGCGATCAGGCCATCCACTCCTGCGTCGATGGCCTTGCGCGCGTGCTTCGCATGGATCACGTCGCTGAAAACCAGGCCGCCATAGGCGTGCACGGCCCGTACCACTTTCAGCGGGTTGCCCAGGCTGGTGATGACGAACGGCACGCGGTGTTCCACCAGCACCTCAAGATCGGCATCCTGGCGCTCGTTGGTTGGATGCAGGATGAGATTCACGCCATACGGCGCATGCGGCGCAGCGCCCCCTGCCTGCCCCAGTGCCTCGCCAAGTGTATTCAGCCACTGCCTGAGGCCTTCGCTGGAGCGCGCATTGAGCGATGGGAAGGTTCCCGCCACACCCGCTTTGCAGCAGGCGATCACAAGTTCCGGGCCGGAAATCAGGAACATCGGGGACGCTATAACCGGCACGCTAAAGCGGCCGCGAAAAGACTCAGGCAATGACATGGAAAGTCCTTGTGTCAGCAGCAATCACGGACATGGCTGGTGCTTAAACGAAAAGCAGTTCCTGCGACAAGTTGGAAAGGCTCTCCACTCCCGTGCGGGCGACCTCCGCGTGGCAGGCAGCCTCCGGCAGCAGGCGCGCGAAGTAAAAGCGCGCGGTCGCCAGCTTAGATGCATAGAACGGGTCGGACGAGCCCTCCGCGATGCGGCGCAGAGCCACCCGCCCCGCCTGCGCGAATAGCCAAGCGCAAACCAGATGACCCAACGCGCGCAGGAAGTCGCAGCCAGCAGCGCCGACCGCGTCCGCGTCTCGTTGCGCAGCCTGGCCGATGTCGTCCGCCAAGCGCTGGACGTCGTCGCTGTACTGCGCCAGCGCGCCGCAGAACGCGTGCATGCCATCCTCGCCCTGGGCCGCTTCGGCAAAGCTTCGTATCTCGGTCATCAGTTGGCCGAACTGGCGGCCACCATCATTCAGTATCTTGCGCACGATCAAATCCCGCGCCTGCACCGCGGTCGTGCCTTCGTAGAGCTGCGCCACGCGCACGTCACGCACGATCTGCTCGACTCCGTTGTCGCTCACGTAGCCATGCCCGCCATGAACCTGGATGGCGATGTCGGCCACTACGGCGCCCTTCTCGCTCAGGAAACCCTTGACCACGGGTGTGAGCAGCGCCAGCCGGTCGGCGGCCTGGCCCCGCCGCGCGGCATCGGAAGCGCATGCCTGCACATCAAGCACCAACGAAAGCCAGTAGACCAGCATGCGCGCGGCTTCGACATACGCCTTCTGCGTGAGCAACATTCGGCGCACATCAGCGTGCACGACAATCGGGTCGGCAGGCAAGTCAGGACACCTCGCCCCGCCGGCCGCGCGCATCTGCAGCCGTTCCCTTGCATAGCCCAGCGCGCTGCAGTAGGCTGCTTGGCCCATGCCCAACGCCTGGACACCCACACCCATGCGCGATGCGTTGATCATCACAAACATGTTGCGCAGGCCCTCGTTGGGCTGGCCCACGAGCCAACCCACACTACCGTCGAAGCTCATCGCACAGGTTGCCGATCCTCGCAATCCCATCTTGTGTTCAACGGCGGTCGCCGCCATACCATTTGGTGTTGCCGCTAAACCGGCGTCACCTTCCGGCAAGAACTTGGGCACGACGAAAAGCGAAATCCCACCCACTCCCGCCGGCGCATCCGGCAAACGCGCCAGCACCAAGTGCACGATGTTCGGCGCCATGTCGTGATCGCCACCCGAAATGAACATCTTCGCACCAGAAATGCGGTAGCTGCCGTCACCCATGGGCTCCGCCCGAGTACGGAGCAAACCCAGATCACTACCGCAGTGGGGTTCCGTCAGGCACATGGTGGCGGTCCATTCTCCCGAAACGATACGCGGCAGATAGGTTTCCTTCTGCGCCTGCGAGCCATGGGCGAGCAGGCACTGATAGGCGCCGCGCGCCGTGCCCGGAAACATGGTCCAGCCCGGGTTGCAACCGTAGAAGACCTCTGATACCGCACTGTAGACGGCTACCGGTGCCCCTTGTCCGCCATAACGCTCGTCAGCACCCAGCGCTGGCCACCCAGCCTCTACGAAACGGCGATAGGCCAACGCAAAACCGGTTGGAGCCTTCACCTCGCCGGCGTCGAAGCGGCAACCCTCGCGATCCCCTGATCGATTCAGCGGGAGTAGCTCGCTGCGTGCGAAACGCCCAGCGGCTTCGATCGTCTGACTGATGGTGACCTCGTCCCAGCCTTCAAGGCCGGGCAGCGCACCAAAGACAGTTGAGACTCCCAGCATTTCGTGAAGCACGAAGCGCATATCGCGCAGGGGGGTGTCGTAGCAAAACATGGATTTATGTGTCTCCTGCCGCCGAGGCTCGGCATACCGGTGGGCATCCTGCGCTCTGCAGGCAGTGTGATGCTGTCAGCGCCCTGAAATATCGTCGTATCCGACGAGAACCCGGGCACTACATCCACGAGAACCGCCCCGGTGCATCCGTGCAAAGGCCGCCGCCTCTTTACAGGAGTGCATCACGGTCAAACCGGTCCGATGTCCAGACCATATCGGCATGGCCTGGTACCTTGGGGAGCGGCCGCTCACCCGAGCACGCCGACCTCTACGACCTCGCGTTCGAGGTCCTGGTCTCCGGCGGTCACCGGCGCAGCCCTACCCATCGATCCGAGAGCATGGGATGGCCACCAGTCTCAGAGATCAAGATCGCGTGCGATCAGCTCTTTCATGATTTCGTTGGTTCCGCCATAGATGCGTTGCGCACGCGCGTCCACATAGGCTCGCGCAATCGGGTACTCGGCCATAAAACCGTAGCCCCCGTGCAACTGCACGCAGGCGTCCACCACTTTGGCCTGTAGATCAGTGCACCAGTATTTGGCCATGGAGGCGACTTGCGCATCGAGTTCACCGCGTACCAGCAGCGCGAGACAACGGTCCACGAAGCTGCGGCCAATGCTGATCTCGGTCTTCAGTTCGGCCAGCACAAAGCGGGTATTCTGGAAATTGGCGACTGCTTGGCCAAAGGCATGGCGTTCTCGCACATAGTCCAGCGTCCAGCGGTAAGCAGCCTCAGAGGCGGCAATGGCGGAAACGGCAATTTGCAGCCTCTCCCAGGGCAGTTCCCGCATCAGATACGCAAATCCCTGGTTCTCCTCGCCCAACAGATGGTCGGCGGGTACACGCACGTCCTCGAAGAACAACTCGCCGGTGTCCTGCGATTTGAGGCCAATCTTTTTGAGTGGCTGCCCCTTGGTAACGCCAGGCAGTGTCGTGTCCACCACCAGCAAGCTGACCCCTTTTGCACCAGCGGCCGGATCCGTCTTGGCAACAACAATCACGATATCGCACACGGAAGCGTTGGAGATAAAGGTCTTGGCGCCCGACAGCAGGTAGTGATCACCCTCACGGCTCGCACGGGTGCGCACTGCCTTCACATCCGATCCGCCGCTAGGCTCGGTCATCGCCAGTGCGCCAACAACCTCCCCACTGACCATGCGAGGCAACCACGTACGCTTGAGGTACTCGCTGCCGAAGTGCAGCAGGTAGTTGGTGACGATCTCCGAATGCATGGTGAATGAAAGACCGAAATTGCTGTGAGGCGCCATTTCCTCCAACAGCACCGCCGAATACAGCAGGTCGGCACCGACACCGCCATAAACCTCGGGCACAGTCGGACACAGCATCCCCTGGGCGCCAGCCGTGGAAAACAGCTCGCGCTCGAACCCGCCCCGAGCCTCCCAGCGCTCCATGTGCGGCACGACTTCGCTCGCCAGGAAGCGGCGTACGCTGTCGCGGAAAAGTTCATGCTCAGAATTGAAGACGTCTCGTTTCACAATAAAAACTCCTAAGTTAGCCATCCTGCACGGCGCGCCACCTGCACTGCCTCCGTGCGGTTTCGCGTATCGAGCTTGACGTTGATGTTGCGCAGGTGGGTGCGGATGGTGGTTTCGGCGACGAACATGCGCTCGCCAATCTGGTCGTTGGACAACCCCTCGGCCACCAGCCGCAACACCTGCAGTTCCTTGCGAGTAAGGGTTTCGTCCACCACGGCGACGCCCGAGGGTCGCGCCACAGTTGCTTCAACTGATACTGACGGGGGTCGGCGCAGCAGCCCATCCAGAAAGACCAGCGCTGTATCGCCGCCTTCTTCCAATAGTTCGGTCGGGCCTTCCCGAAGCTCGCGCAGCAGCATCAGCAGTTGAGGCCCTTCGATCAAGAAGGCACGCACATACCCCTCACCTGCAGCGAAGCGCACTGCCCTGGCCAGCACGCGCATGGCCTTGTTCCTCTGGCCTGTACAGTGCAATGCCTGCGCCAACAGCAGGCGGAGCGTTAGCGCCCGGCGCTCGCGCTGAGCTCGCTCGGCGGCATCTAGCTCGGCACGCAGTCCGACGACAACGTCCGCCGCGTGACCCGCCAGCACTGACCAGCGCGCAACCGCCAACGCATGGGTCTCGACCTCGTTCGCACGCAACGACGAGCGGCTAACACGCGCCCACAAGGCCCGGTTGCCGCAGTGGTCGATTTCGGCGCGCGCCCGCGCCAGTTGCCCTTCGGTCAGCAACAGGCGCACACGCTCAAGACGCGCGCTCGCCACCACGCGCGGCAAGCCGTCGCGGTGGCCGATGTGCTCCAACTCGGCCAGCAGTTGCAACGAACGATCACCATCACCCCGGTCCTGGGCAATGCGAGCCATGAGCACGTGCGCCAGTATCAGCTGGTCGGGGATGCCCACGTGGCGGATCAGCGGGATATAAACAGCGAGCAGGCGCTCGGCCTGCTCGCATCCGTCGGCCTCGAACAAGGCCTCGGCCAGCAACACGCCGACCATCGCGTTGCCGTTGGTAGCACGCGTGGCGTCCACTGCGCCGGCACTGACTGCCAAGCGCAGCCGCGCCAGTGCTTTGCGCAACCTGCCCTGCGTGAGATCCACCGCGGATTCAGCGGCCTCGGACAAAGCCAGGTTGAAACTGCTGCCACCCTCGGTCTGTCGGCTGCGCGCTACGTCAGCCAAGCGCAGCGCCTCATGGTAGCGCCCGGCAATCATCACCAGATTCGCCAGCGTAACCTCCAGGAGGCCGCGCACGAAGCTCACATTTAGTGGCAGCTCGTCGAGCAACGCGGCTGTCAGTTGCGTCGCTTCATCAGTCTGGTCGGTCAGGACCATCAGCATTGGCCGCATACCCAGGCGGTGCGCCCTTACCTCGTCGTCAGAACCAGCGCTCTGATCCAGTCGGTCGAGCAGTGGCGCCGCTGCGCGTGGACCGCGTGCGAAACACACGGCCCAAGCATGCACCATGCGCAGCATTGGGTACGGATCAAGCACACCTCGATCCAACAACGGGTCAAGCCAGCGAGAGAGCAATCGCACGCGGCCCTGATCAAGCAATGGCTGTGCGTGCGCCAAGAGTAGAGGCAGCGAAAATGCGAGGTCATCCGCGGACAGCCCGTGCTCGATCGCAGGCACAGGCCGGCTCTGCTCCAAGAACCACTGCGCTGCTGCACGGTGCAGACGTGGCACCTCTTCGGGATATTGCCGTTCCAACTGCGCCCGCAGGAATTCGGCGAACATGCCGTGGTAGCGATAGCCATCACCCTCGGACTGAAGCGGGCTCAGGAACAGGTGTGCCAGCTCCAGCTTGCGCAGCATTGCCTCGCTGTCGCTGCGCGCACAAATCGTGTTGCACAACGATGCATTGAGATCGGCCAGAATGCTGGTGCGTAGCAAAAAGCCACGCACGTCTTCATCCTGACGCGCCAATACGTCCTCGACCAGATAGTCGACCACAGCCGCGTTTGACCCTGAGAATCCTCCAATGAAACGGCTGGGCTGCTCGCGATGCTCCAGCGACACAGAGGCCAGCCATAAGGCTGCCGGCCAGCCTTCGGTGCTGCGGTGCAGACGCAGAACGTCGCCTGGCTCCAGGGCAAGGCCGCGACGCTCGCACAGAAAGCCGCTCGCCTCGGCCACGGAGAATCGCAATTGCGCCGGCTCGATTTCGAGCAACCGGCCTCGCGCGCGCAAACGTCCTAGACTGAGACCCGGAACGCCGCGCGAACCGACAATGAGTTGCGCGCCGCGCGGCAACTGATCGATCAGTTCATTGACCAAGCCCAATGCTGCAGGATTCTGCAACGCTTCGAAGTCATCCAGGAACAGCGCGAACGGTGCAGGATGCGCAGCCACACGGTCAATCAGGGCAAAGGCGAAGTCCTCGGCCCCTCCGGTTTGTGCTGCCGTGGAGATACGAGCTAGGCCAGGCACCACAGGATCGAGTGCAGCCGCTAGCACGACAAGAAAGCGCCCCAAGTCATTGTCGGCGCGATCCAGGCGCAACCAGCCCGTGGCGAGTCCCGTTTCCTCGAAGCGCTGACGGGCCTGCAGCATCACAGTGGTCTTGCCAAACCCCGCCGGCGCGCGCAACACAACCAAGCGAGCGGCCCCAGCATTGAAAATGCGCTCACAGAGATGGGTACGTGCGATTTCGAATGCGGCAGACTGTGGCGGACTCAGCTTGGTCGCAAGCGAAGAAGCGCGCACGCCACGCGCGGTTTCCCAGTCAGTTGCACGAATCTCCACCATTTATGTCCGAGCATATAGGGTCACCACGCAAGCACCACCCAACCCCAAGTTGTGCTGCAAAGCGACACGCACGCCATCGACCTGGCGCGCACCGGCCTGTCCGCGCAACTGCCACACCAGCTCAGCGCACTGAGCCAGCCCTGTGGCACCCAAGGGGTGCCCCTTCGAGAGCAATCCTCCCGAGGGATTCGTCACCACCCGGCCACCGTAGGTGTTGTCACCATCAAGAACAAACTTTTCGCCATCGCCCTCGGGAGCGAAACCCAGTGCCTCGTAGGAAATGAGTTCGTTGGCAGTGAAGCAATCATGCAGTTCTGCGACCCGGATATCCTCAGGCCCGACGCCAGTGGCCTCGTAAACACGATTCGCGGCACGGCGCACCATGTCGTAGCCGACCACTCGGCGCATGTCGTTCTCGTCGAAGCTGCTGTTGCCGTCGGTGGTCATGGCCTGCCCGGCAATGATCACACTGCGATCCAAATCATGCCTGCGTGCATAGTCCTCGGAACACAGCACGGCCGCCGCACCACCGCATGTGGGAGGACAGCATTGCAGTCGCGTCAACGGATCAAAGACCATCGGCGAGGCCAATACGTCATCGAGAGAAAGCGGCTGGCGAAAGATCGCGTTCGGGTTGTTTTTCGCATGCTGTCTCGCCTTGACCGCAATGCGCGCGAAGGTGTCAGCGCGCGTGCCATAGAGCTGCATATGCATGCGGCCTGCACCGCCGAACAACTGCGCAGCAATCGGCACCTGCGGGACCGTTCCTTGCGCGGTTTCCATTGCATCGAGCAACCTCTGTGAAGGGTCAGGCCGGTCGGTGTAGTGGACCCCAAGCGCGCCGGCCTGCATCTGCTCGAAGCCCAATGCCAACACGCACTCGGCCTCTCCGCTGGCCACCGCTTGGCGCGCCAGATAGAGCGCCGTCGATCCCGTGGCACAGTTGTTGTTGACATTGATAACCGGGATGCCCGTCAACCCAACGTGATACACAGCAGCCTGGCCACTGCACGAGTCGCCGTAGACGAACCCTGCATACACCTGATCGATGGCCTGATAGTCGACCCGCGCATCGGTCAGGGCAGCCTTGGCCGCACGTGCCCCCAAGAGAGGATAGGGGTCGCTGGAACCAGGCTTGGAGAAGGGCAACATGCCGACCCCGACCACGTGTACTTTTCGGCTCATTGCTGCCCTCGGTTTCGAATGTGGACCTCAGCGGTCTCACTTCAGTTCGTTGTAGTCAAGCACAACCTTCCATCGACCGTCCTGCAACTGAGACAGCCGTGCCTTGTCTGAGCCCAAGTGCTGGGTAGGTGAAAAGCTCATCGGCGGGTTACCGAAAATGTCGCCTGGGATGCTTCCAAGGCTTTCCATCGCCTTGGCAAAGCTATCGGTACTCAGGCTCGGTCCCGCCTTTTCCATAGCCTGGCTGAACAAATCGATCATCTTGTACCCGTAAACCGAGAAGACTGTGGGCGCGTCCTTGAACTGCGTCTGATACCTGTTCGCCCAGGCTTGCACCGGCTGCGAGGCATCATCGAGATAAGGATGCTGCGCGGTGGTAGCTGCGTAAAAGCCATCCATGGCCTTTCCACCCAGCTTGGGAATCAGATCGGTATAGGCCGAAGACGCCGCGATGAATGTGGGAGAGTATTGCAGCTTGCGCGCCTCAGCAATCGCGCCCACGGTTTCCCGGATCAAAGTGCCCAACACCACGAAATCGCAGTCGGCGGACTTGAGCCGAGCTACCTGGGAAGAAAAATCAGTGGCACCGCGCTTGTAGCTGGTCCGCTCGAAAAGCTCGGCACCGACGCCTTTGAGCCCCGCTTGTGCACCCTGCACGACTTCATGCCCATAGTCGTCGTCTTGGTACAGCGCGCATGCCTTGCGGGCGTTTTTGCTCTTGTAGAGCCCTGGCACCACAGCTCGCACCTGATCGAAGTAAGACGAAATCATCGCGTACTTGAGCTTGTGCACCGGCTCGTACATGTCACGAGACAACGCCATCGGAAACAGATTGAACACCTCCTTCGGAAACTGCACCTGCATCGCCGCCAATGCGTGCACCGTGCCAAAAGTACCGATCACTGCGAACACCTTATCTTGGTTCACGAGCTTCTGGGCTGCGAGCACCGTCCGTCGCGGGTCATACCCATTGTCTTCAACCTGCAGTTTTACCAACCGGCCATGTATACCTCCTTTCTCATTGATTTCCGAGATACGCATCAACATACCATTGCGTACATCCTTGCCGTACCCAGCCACTGGTCCGGATAGATCGCTAATGGTTCCGATGGTTACGTCACCCTTGGTGATACCTTGATTCTGAGCGATGGCCATTCCGGCAGCGAAGCCGGCAAGTGCAGCAACCGCAAAGCGAATTGTGATCATGATTTTCATAGTTTGCTCCAGTGGAAGTTTTGGTTCATGAATACTTTCTCAAAGCGCACACGACTTTCCGGAAACCGAAAGGGCTTTGGTCCGACGGCCAAGGCTGCATTCAGTCCCACCACGAACTCGAGTGCTCTGCGAGAAAATGGGAAGTGACATCGATCTACGTCTTGCCATTGCTACCATGGGCTTTCTCCGGCGCTCGTGGTACGGCGGATCGGAGAAGAACCTCAGACGCCGTGTTGCGCATCTGACGCTCCGTGGCTTTTCCTGGCCCCTTTCTAGAGAAATCAATGGGAGTGGATGATGACGATCTTGGTATCGCCCTCCGGGTTGGCCAAGCGATCGAATGCGTCCTGGACACCTGAGAGCCCGACCCGGTCGGTAATCAGATTCCCCACTCGCAGCTTGCCACTGGCGAGAAGATCGAAGGCCTCGGCGTACTCCTCCATCGTGAAGGCGAAGCAGAAGACGATATCGATTTCCTTCATGACCGCGTAGGTGGGTTGGAAGTTATCGCGCTCCATGCAAACTCCGGCCACGACGATTCTGGAGCACGGTGCCGCGCCCGCCAGAATCTGCTGGATGATGCCCGGGCTGCCCACGCACTCGAACACCACGGACTGTCGGAAAGGGAACCCGGCGAACAGCGCGGTCTGCCGGCCAAACCGGGATGGCGTATCGGCACCGGCCAGCGTTTTCCACGCAGCGTACGGCGAGGCCTCTCGCGGATCGACCACCACATCTGCTCCCATCGCCTTGGCCATGGCACGCCGAGCGGGCGACAGGTCTGCGGCTACGATCGGTCCGATGCCACGCATCTTCAGCACCGCAATCACCGTCAGACCGATGGGGCCGCAGCCGACCACGATGGGAACGTCGTCGATACCCAGCCGCCCCCGGTTGACGGCATGGATCGCCACCGCGACCGGTTCGGCAAGCGTGGCCAAGTCGCTGGGCACGTCTGCGGGCACCGGCACAAGCAAGTCCTCGGACAGCAACATGTACTCGGCGAATCCGCCGGGAGTGTCGAGGCTGCCGAATCCCAGCGTCACGACCTGAGGGCGAAGCAGGAACGGCGCGGAAACCACGCGCGTGCCGCTACCAACCGTGCGCCGGCAATCCGGCCCATGTTCGACCACCTCGGCACATATCTCGTGACCGAGTACGACGGGTGCATCGAAGTCGAACAGGTCAATCCCGGCCACTTCGCGGGCGCTGGCCAGCAGTTGCCGGCCGTGCTTGACGCAATGCAGGTCGCTGCCGCAAATCCCGCATGCCAGCGTCTTAACCAGAACCTCGCGCGGGCCAGGCCGTGGAACCAGCACCTCGGCCTGTTCAAGTTGGCCCTGGCGCATGACGACAGCTTGCATTTTCATCGACGTCTCCTTGGTCTAGAGAACATGGGTTCGATCACTGGGTCTGATGCGTCAACCATTCCGAACCCGAGCCGAATCGCTTCACCGCAGCAGGCGGCTCCTGCTTGCGCCAGTGCTCGAGTTCGCGAGTCGCGACATCAGCAATGCGTTCGAACATCCTGGGTCCGCAACCCGTGAAGTCGATGCTGAACTTGTTGGCTGTCCGGACTTCCAGAACCTCCGCACCTGCGTCGCCCACTCTGTAGCTGTACCGGGTACCAGCCGGCACGAAGAAGCAGTCACCGGCCTCCAGAACCTCGGTCCCCAGATGCGCCTGGCCGCTGATGACGTAGTACGCGCAGTCCGCGTCATGCGAGTGAATTGGCAACTGGAAATTGGACTTCAACCAAACGTAGAGGATGCTCATGCGCGAGTCGGCTTCCGTGTCGGAAAAGACCTCCCGTATCACGGTGCCTTCCGGCACGCCAGCCTGCACGGTCCTGCCCAGCCCTTCGGCCACAGTGGGCGTCATTCCCGTGACAGGCATCATTTCCGAATCGATATTGCGCGCATCGCGAGCGCGGAATATCCGCAATGCACGGCGTCCAGAAGGGGTCGGTTGGACTTCCGATGGATTTTCCATTCGCTGTCTCCTTTCATTGAATCACTGGTACATCACCAAATCCGCCCAGCAAAGCCAGTCACCGCCAGGAAAGCAGTGCCGGCCAAGCCATGCGAAACTTCAAAATCGTCATAGTTTCCAAGCGCAACGTATGCGTGGCGACTATCGGTACATGGCCTCGATCTGCTCGGCATACTTCTTCTGCACGAAGCTGCGCTTGAGCTTCATCGTGGGTGTGAGCTCTTCGTCCTCAGCGGAAAGCTGCGTCTCCAGCAGAAAGAATTTCTTGATCTGTTCGACACGGGCAAACTTCTTGTTGATCTTGTCGACTTCGCCCTGGATCAGCGCCTGTACTTCAAGCGCGCGCGTGAGGCTGGCGTAGTTGGAGAAGGGAATGTCGTGGTCCTGCGCGTACTTCTCAACGTTCTCCTGCTCGATCATGATGATCGCGGTCAGGTAGGAGCGTCGATCGCCGATGACGACCGCGTCGGTCACGTAGGGCGAGAACTTCAACTCGTTCTCCCACTCACTGGGCGTGATGTTCTTGCCGCCCGCGGTGATGATGATGTCTTTCATCCGGTCGGTGATTCGGAAATAGCCTTCCGCATCGACTGCCCCCACGTCGCCGGTGTGCAACCAGCCATCGGCGTCGATGGTTTCCGCCGTCTTCTCCGGCTGGTTGAGGTAGCCCATGAAGACATTGGGCCCGCGTACCAGCAGCTCACCGGTTTCGGCATCGACGCGCACCTCGTTGAACGCGCAGGCGCGCCCGATGGAGCCCAGGCGAATGCCATCCGGCGGCATCGATGTGGCGATGCCCGCGCATTCGGTCTGGCCCCACGCTTCCAGCATGGGGAGGCCGAGCGCCAGGTACCAGCGGATCAGGTCCGGCGCGATCGGCGCCGCGCCGGTCACCAGGAAGCGGCACCGGTGAATGCCGATGAAGCGTCGCACGTTGTTCAAGGACGCCAGGCCCGCGAACTCGTACTTCAGCTTCAGCCAGGTGCCCACCGGCTCGCGATTGAGCACGCGCTCGGCCACCTCGTGGCCCACCGAAATCGCCCACGCGTAAGCCCGCTGCTGCACCGGGCCCGCCTCCTTGACGGCAATCGTCACGGCCGAATAGAACTTCTCCCACAGGCGCGGCACACCGCCGAAGACGGTGGGCGCGATCTCGCGCACGTTCTCGGGCACCGTGTCGGGGTTCTCCACGAAGTTCATCTTCGTGCCGGTGTAGAGCGAGGAGTACATGCCGACGACGCGCTCGGCCACGTGGCACAAGGGCAGGAAGCACATGCGCTCGTCGTTTTCGTCCTGCGGCAGGATCGAATCGTTGCCCCGCACGGCCGTCAGCAGCCCCCGGTGCGACTGCATTGCCCCCTTGGGCCGCCCCGTGGTGCCCGATGTGTAGACCAGGATGGCCAGGTTCTGAGGCTGGCTGGTGCGGCGCACGGCGTCGAACACGGCGGGCTGCTCGGCGTCGCGTTGGGCGCCCAGGCGGCGCAGTTCGTCCAGCGTGATCACCATCGGATCGCTGAACTGGGTCAGCCCCGTCGGGTCGATCAGCACGATCCGGCGCAATGCGGGCAGGCTGTCGCGCACCTCCAGCGCCTTGTCCAGCTGCTCCTCGTCTTCGACGAACAGCATCACGGTGCGCGAGTCCTCGCAGATGTACTTCACCTGATCCGCCGCATCGGTGGGGTAGATGCCGTTGGCCACGCCGCCAGCGGACAGCACGGCCAGGTCGGCCCAGACCCACTCCACCGACGTGTTGGCCAGGATCGAGACACACTCCCCCGGACGCAGCCCGGCGGCGACCAGCCCCATGGTCAGTTCGCGGACGATGCCGCCGACCTCCTGCCAGCTCCACGCGCGCCAGAGACCGAAGTCCTTCTGCCGCATCAGAACCTGATCGCCGCGGGCCTTCACCGCGTTCCAGAACATGTCGGGGATGGTTTCGCCCGGTATGACGACGTCATGCCGAGGCTTGAAGTGACCGAGATTCCAGAGTCGGGGCATGTTGCTTATCTCCAGGTTTTCTTCTTTTTCCAGCGCCGATCGGCGCGCACGCCCTGCTCCTTCATGCCGAGGTAGAACTCCTTGATGTCCTCCTTCTCGCGCAGCCGCGCGCAGGTGTCTTCCATCACGATGCGGCCGTTCTCCAGCACGTAGCCGTAGTCCGAGGCGTTGAGCGCCATGTTGGCGTTCTGCTCGACCAGCAGGATGGTGGTGCCGCGCTCGCGGTTGATGCGCACCACGATCTCGAAGATCTCCTTGGTCAACTTCGGCGACAGGCCCAGGCTGGGTTCGTCAAGCAGGATCAGATCGGGGTTGGCCATCAGCGCACGGCTGATGGCCAGCATCTGCTGCTGTCCACCCGAGAGCAGGCCGGCGTCCTGCGCGGCGCGCTCCTTGAGGATGGGGAAGTAGCCGTACACCATCTCCATCTCGCGCGCCACGCCGTCGCGGTCCTTGCGGGTGTAGGCGCCCATGAGCAGGTTGTCGCGCACCGACAGCAGCGGGAACACCTCGCGCCCCTCGGGCACGTGCACCAGCCCCTGCTGCACGATGTGCGCCGGATCCTGGGCGGTGATGTTCTCGCCCTTGAACTCGACCGAACCCTTGCGCGGGTCGATGATGCCGCTGATGGTCTTGAGGATGGTGGTCTTGCCCGCGCCATTGGAGCCGAGCACGGTGGATATCTCGCCGCGGCGCACCTTCAGGCTCACGCCACGGATGGCCTTGATGGGGCCATAGGCGCTCTCGACATTGAGCAGCTTGAGCACCGCGTTGTCTGACACAGGTACGGTCATGCGGCCTCCTTGTGGTTCTCGCGTCGCAGGCTGGAGACGTCGTCCACCGAGCCCAGGTAGGCTTCGATCACGCCCGGATGGCTCTGCACTTCCGCAGGACTGCCGAGCGCAAGCACCTCTCCCTGGTTCATCGCCAGCACGCGGTCGGACACTTTGGAGACCAGGCCCATGTCGTGCTCGACCATCAGAATGGTCACACCGAGGTCGCGTTGGATGTCCTGGATCCAGAACGCCATGTCCTCGGTCTCCTCGACGTTGAGGCCCGAGGACGGTTCGTCGAGCAGCAGCAGCTTGGGCTCTGTGCACAGCGCGCGCGCCAACTCGACCACCTTGCGCACGCCGTAGGGCAGCCCTGCAACCAGCGCATCGCGGTGATGCTGCAGCTCCAGCAGGTCGATCACCTCCTCCACCTTGCGGCGCGTGTCGCGCTCGGCCTCCCGCACCCCTCGCGTGAACACCAGTTCCTTCCACACGCCGGTGCGACGGCGGATGTGGCGCCCGATCAGCAGGTTCTGCAGCACCGTGGCGTGCTCGAACAGTTCGATGTTCTGGAAGGTGCGCGCGATCCCCAACGGGGCGATCTGGTGCGGCGGCACGTCGCCCAGCGCCCGGCCGTTGAATTCCAGCGTGCCCGAGGTGGGGTCGTAGATGCGGCTGATCAGGTTGAACACCGTCGTTTTGCCCGCGCCATTCGGCCCGATCAGCGTGAACACCTCACCACGCCGAACGTCGAAGCTCACGTTGTTGACGGCCAGCACGCCGCCGAAGCGCACGCTGAGGTTGCGGGCCGCAAGCAAGATACCGCTCATTTCAGGCGCTCCGACTTCTGGAAGGTCTTCTGGCGCTTGAACATGCCGCGCCGGTAGAACGGGTACAGCTCCAGCCAGGTGCGGATCTTGAGCCAGCGGCCGTACATCCCCATGGGTTCGAGCATCACGAAGGCGATCAGGATCACGCCGTACACCACGGTCTGCAGGCCCGTGGCCTGTCCGATGGCCGTAGGCAGGTAGTCCTTGACCATGGAGATCAGCTGCGGCATGCCGATCAGGAACACCGCGCCGAAGAAGGCGCCATGGATGGAGCCCAGCCCACCGATCACGATCATGAGCACCAGGTCGATGGACTGCACCAGGCCGAACTGCTCGGGCGACAGGAACTGGATCTGGTGGGCATACAAGGCGCCACCCAAGCCTGCCAGCGCGGCCGAGATGGCGAACGACATCGACTTGTAGCGCGCCAGGTGGATGCCCATGCTTTGCGCGGAAATCTCGGAGTCGCGAATCGCGACGAAGGCACGCCCGGTGGGTGCCCGCAGGAGATTGAGCACCGCCAGCGTGCTGCCGGCCACGCACACCAGGCACAGGAAGTAGAACGCGGTGGAGCCCTCCAGCGTCCAGCCGAACAGCGCCGGGCGCTGCACCATCAGGCCGGCGTTGCCGCCGGTCACGCTTTCCCAGCGCGCCAGCACCTCCTCGACGATGAAGCCGAACGACAGCGTCGCGATGGCCAGGTACATGCCCTTGACCCGCAAGGCGGGCAGGCCCACGACCACGCCCACGGCGGCCGACAGGCCCATCGCGCAGGCCATGGAGAGCGGGAACGGCCAGCCCTGGGCGGCGAGGAACGCCTCGGTGTACGCGCCCACGCCCATGAAGGCGGCGTGGCCGATGGAGAACTGCCCGGTGAACCCGGCCAGTAGCATCAGGCCGACCGCGACGATGGCGTAGATGAAGACGAAGGTGAGCTGCGCGAGCCAGTATTCGGGCAGCAGCCAGGGCGCGGCCAGCAGGGCAATGAACAGCAGTCCGTACCAGAAGCGGTGACCATCGTGCTTGGCGAGGTCGATGTCCTGGTCGTAGCGGGTCTTGAAGATGAAGCGCATCGGGGTTCTCTTTCAAACTTTCTTGCGCATGCGCTCGCCGAAGAGGCCCGAGGGCTTCACGGCCAGCATGAGGAGCACGACGACATAGGGCATCACGTCCTTGAAGCCCTCCGGCAGGAAGTAGCCCGACAACGACTCGACCACGCCGATGATCAGCCCGCCCACGATGGCGCCCGGCAGGCTGCTGAAGCCGCCGATGATGGCCGCCGGGAACGCCTTGAGCCCGATGAAGCCCATGTTGGCGTGCACGAAGGTGATGGGCGCAAGCAGCATGCCAGCCGCCGCCGCGACCGCCGCCGCCAGCGCCCACACCAGGCCATTGAGGCGTTGCACTGGAATGCCCATGTAGTAGGCCGCGAGCTGGTTCTGCGAAGAGGCCTGCATGGCGATGCCCACCCGCGTGAAGCGGAACAACATCCACAGTGCGGAGCAAAGCAATGCCGTGGCGCCGATGACGACCATCTGCTCGCTCGCCAGAACGACCCCGCCCACCTCCATCAAGCTGCCCTTGTACGGTGCAACCAGCGTGTGGGTGTCGGTGCCCACACCCGGCACCATGGTGACGCCGCCCCGCGCGACGTAGCCCAGGCCGAAGGTGAGCATCACGATGGAGAACGCAGGCTGGCCCAGCACGGGCCGTATCACCAGGCGCTCAACCAACATGCCGAACCCCGCCATGACCAGCACCGCGGCTACCGCGGCCAGCCAGAACGGCAGGCCGAACAGGCCCATGCAGGCCAGACCCGTGAAGGCGCCGAGCATCATCAATTCGCCCTGCGCGAAGTTGACGGTCTCCGTGGCCTTGTAGATGAGCACGAACCCCAGCGCGATCAGGCCGTAAACACAGCCCTGCGCGATGCCCGCAACGATGATTTGCAGTACCAGCAACGGTTGTCTCCATCTAGGTGGACTCGCTCGCCTTGCTGGCCGCGAATCTCGGTTTTTGATCGCCGTAGAGTAGGAAACCGGGGGGCGTGGAATATCGTCTTATCCGACGATTTGAGGCGTCCGGTGCCAGACGGCCTATGCCACGCCGGGACCGCAGCCCCGCAGCCCTGATCTGCCGCCCACGGCACTTGCCACTTCGGCCAAGGCACACGCATGTCCGGGCGTGCGCCAGTTCGCCCGCCAGCCCATCCCATCCCGCAGGCACCACGGTGCGTCACGCATTCCCCCAGGTCCTCGCAACCGCCCTCGACACAGCCGCTCCACCGGAAATCACTCCCACTTGTTGATCCATATCAAAGACACCGACATCTTCGATACGGATCATTAATAGACCGACCGGACGGACTTATTTTAGCAAGGATCTGCGTCGGCCGTGGCACACCAAACCAGAAGGGACAACCATGATCGAAACACCCATCGCCCCGCCCGTCCAGCGCCAGGACTGGGCCCACCTGATCCAGGCCGAGCACGTGCATGGATCGCTCTACACCGACCCCGGCATTTACCAGGAGGAGCTGCGCAAGATCTGGCAGCGCACCTGGGTCTACGTCGGCCACGTGAGCGAGATCCCGAACCCTCACGACTTCGTCATGAAGTCCATCGGGCCGGACCCCGTGCTGATGACGCGCGACAAGGACGGCCGGGTGCACCTGCTGCACAACCGCTGCCCCCATCGCGGCAACCAGGTGTGCGAGAAGCACCGGGGCAACCAGAAGAGCTTCACCTGCAACTACCACGGCTGGAACTTCGGCATCGACGGCAGCCTGCGCGGTTACCCGTTCCCGTCGGGGTTCGCGCAGGACAAGCGCAAGGAGCTGGGCCTGGGCAAGGTCGCCCGCGTGGGCATCTACAAGGGCTTCGTGTTCGGCTCCATGGCGGCCGAGGGTCCGTCGCTCGAGGAACATCTGGGCGGCGCGAAGCAAGCGATTGACAACCTGTGCAGCAACTCGCCCGAGGGCGAGGTCGAGGTGACCTCCGGCTTCCTGCAGCACAAGGTGATCGCCAACTGGAAGTTCGTGATGGAAAACGAGACCGACGGCTACCACCCGGGTTTCGTGCACGCCTCCATCTTCGACGTGGCCGACAGCCAGATCGGCTCGCTCTACGGCGAAACCTCCACCGCCGTGACGCGCTACTTCGGCAACGGCCACAGCGAGGTGGACCTGCGCCCCGAGTTCCGCAAGCGCGACCAGCCGCTGTCGTGGTTCGGCACGACGCCGGAAAAGCTGCCCGAGTACGTGGACAAGATGAACGCGGCCTACGGCAACGAGAAGGCGCGCAAGATCATGATCGACGGCACGCCTCACATCATGATCTTCCCGAACCTGTTCATCGCCGAGATCCAGATGTTCGTGATCCAGCCGCTGAACGTGAACGAAACGGTGCAGCACGTGACGGCGCTGCAGTTCAAGGGCGCGCCGGACTTCAACCGCCGGCTGCGACAGCAGACCATGGGCTCCGTCGGCCCGGCCGGCTTCCTGCTGGCCGACGACGCCGAGATGTACGAGCGCTCGCACCGGGGCGTGCAGGAGAAGAACCCGGAGTGGGTGTACCTCGGCCGCGGCAGCCACCGCGAGCGCACCGACGAACAGGGTTTCCGCATCGGCCACGCCACCGACGATCTGTGCTCGCGCGGCATGTGGCAGTACTACCGTTCACTGATGGAGGCTGCGTGATGGGTGCTTCAGACAATTTGATGACGGCCGACCTGGCCGACTTGGTTCGCCACCATGGCATCGCCCAGTTCCTCTACCGCGAGGCGCGGCTGCAGGATGAGCACCGCTTCGACGAGTGGGAAGCGCTGTGGACCGACGACGCCCTGTACTGGGTGCCCGCCAACGGCGAGGACATCGACCCGGAGCGGGACATGTCCATCCTCTACGACAACCGTTCGCGCATCGCGCTGCGCATCCGCCAGTACCACACGGGCAAGCGCTACAGCCAGTTGCCCCAGTCGCACCTGCGCCGCGTGATCGGCAACATCGAGGTGCTGGGCGACGAGGAAGGCGGCACGCGCGTGGCGGCCAACATGCTGCTGTACGAGTCGCACCGGCGCGGCCAGATCATGTGGGCAGCCCGCAACGAATACCTGCTGCGCCAGGTGGACGGCCAGTGGCGGCTCGCGTTCAAGAAGGTCGCCCTGGTGAACAACGACGCCGCGCTCACCACGATGGCCTTCCTGATCTGACCTTCCCCGGCGACTTCCTGCGGCCCCGGCGCGCAAGCCCCGGGGCCGCAGCATTTTCAGAGTTTCGGGTTTCTAATTAATAGTCCGTCACGTCGGTTTATTATAGAATCCAGCTCATGAACCAACCCACCACCTTCGACGATCCGCGCATCGCCCAGCTGCGCGATACTGCCCGCCGCGCGGTGCGCGAGCACATCGAGCCGCACGGCGACACCTGGGAGGCCGCTGGCACCACGCCGCACACCGCCTACCGCGCACTCGGGGCGCAAGGTCTGCTGGGCTTGTGCCACGCGAAGGAAGACGGCGGCAGCGGCCTCGGCCCCGTCGCCTCCGTCGTGTTCGCCGAGGAAATCTCGGCCTCGTATGGCGGTGTGGCCGAGGCGTTGCTGATCCACACGGACATGTCGTCCACCCACATCGGCCACCGCGGCACCGAGGCGCAGCGCCGCCGCTACCTGCCGGGCATGCTGAGCGGCGAGCTGATCTGCGGCATCGCCGTGACCGAGCCGGAAGCCGGCTCGGACCTGGCGGCCCTGCGCACCACGGCGCGCCGGGAAGGCGACGGCTGGGTGCTCGACGGCGTGAAGACCTACGCCACCAATGCGCTGCACGGCGACGTGATGATCGTCGCCGCGCGCACCGACCCGCAGGCCAAAGCCACGCGCGGCATCTCGCTGTTCATCGTGGAGCGCAACACGCCGGGGCTGGAGATCCGACCCATGGCGCGCAAGCTGGGCCTGCATTCCTCCGACATCGCCGACATGGTGTTCACGGGCGCGCGGCTGCCGGCCGACGCCCTGCTGGGCGAGGAGAACCGGGGCTTCCACGCCATCATGGAGAACTTCCAGAACGAGCGGCTGGTACTGGGCGCCATGGCCGTCGGCATGGCACGCCGGGCCCTTGAAGCGACGCTGGCCTACGTGAAGTCGCGCAAGGCCTTCGGCGGCACGCTGTGGGACCTGCAGGCGACCCGTCAGCGACTCGCCATGCTGGCCGCGCGCCACCAGGCCGTGGCCGCGCTGGTGCACGACACGGCCGTGCGCGCCGCCCAGGGGCAGGACTGCGTGCGCGAGGTCTCCATGGTCAAGGCCCTGGCGGGCGAGACCGTGCAGGACGTCATGCGCGAATGCCTCCAGCTGCACGGCGGTGCCGGCTACATGGCCGACTGCCCGATCGAGCGCCTCACACGCGACGCAAGGATTCTCACCATCGGTGGCGGCGCCACCGAGGTGATGTTGGAAGAAGTGGCCAAACGACTGGACGAGGAGTATTTCCGATGAACAACGCAATGAGCAACGACGAGCGCGTGCGCGTGCAGGTGGACGAGGACCGGGTCGCCCGGGTGACGCTGGTCCGCACCGACAAATCCAATGCCCTGGACGGAGCCATGTTCGATGCCCTGATCGAAGCCGGCGAGCGCCTGCGCGAGGCGCGCGGCGTGCGCGCGGTCGTCCTTTGCGGCGAAGGCAAGGGCTTTTGCGCCGGCATCGACATGCAGGTGCTGGCCGACATGAAGGACGGCAGCATCGCGGGCACGCGCGACCTGGTCGAACGCACCCACGGGCTGGGCAACCGCTTCCAGTACGCGGCCTGGATCTGGCGCGAACTGCCCATGCCCGTGATCGCGGCGGTGCACGGATTCGCTCTGGGCGGCGGGCTTGAACTCGCGCTGGGTGCCGACATCCGCTATGCCACGCCCGATGCCCGCATGTCCATCATGGAGGTCAACTGGGGGCTGGTGCCCGACATGGGTGGCACCGTGCGCTTCTACGACCTGATGCGCGACGACGTGGTGCGCGAACTCGCCTTCACCGGCCGCGTGTTCGACGGCACCGAGGCACTCGGCTACGGCTTGGTGACCCGCGTCGATGCCGATCCGCTCGCCTTGGCGTTGGCCACCGCGCGGGACATCGCCATCCGCAGCCCCGATGCGGTGCGCGCGCTCAAGCGCCTGTTCGCCAAGCAGAGCTCCCCGGCCGCTGCCGCCGGGCTGCTGGCCGAATGCGTCGAGCAGCAGGAACTGCTCGGCACGCCCAACCAGGTCGAGACCGTGCGCGCCTCCAAGGAAAAGCGCGCCCCGGTGTTCACCGACTGAGCCACCAACTGATCCTCCGACTGACCGAGCCACCTGGACTGGAGATACCCCTATGTTGAATCTCGACGATACCTACCTGGCGGACGAGCACCGCCAGTTCCGAGAACAGCTCAACCGCTTCATTGCCCGCGAGGTCGTTCCGCGCGCGCCCGAATGGGAAGCCGCCGGCATACTGCCGCCCGAGCTGTACCGGCAGATGGGCGAACTGGGCTTTCTCGGCCTGGCCATCCCGGCAGAGTACGGCGGCACCGAACTGGATGCGCGCGGCACCGTGGTGTTCGGCGAGGAGATCGGCCGCTCCAGCTTCGGCGGCTTCGCCGCCTCCGTCGCGGACCACGCCGACATGGCCGCACCGGTGATCGTGCGCGCCGGCACGCCGACCCAGAAGCAGCGCTACCTGCCCGACATCGCCTCCGGCCAGCGCGTGCTCGGCTTCGCGGTCACCGAGCCTGGCGGCGGCTCGGACCTCACGCGCATGAAGACGACGGCCGTGCGCAAGGGCGACCACTGGATCCTGAACGGCCAGAAGACCTTCATCACCAACGCCCTCTCGGCCAACATCTTCATCACCATCGCCCGCACCGACCCACAGGCCAAGGGCGGCAACGGCTTCACGATCTTCATCATCGAAAAAGGCGGCCAGGGCTTCACCACGGGCAAGAAGTTCGACAAGACCGGCTGGTGCGCGTCGGACATGAGCGAGCTGTTCTTCGAGGACTTCGCCGTGCCCGCCGAGAACATGCTGGGCGAGGAAGGCAAGGGCTTCTACATGCTGATGCAGGGCCTGGAGCGCGAGCGCATGAGCATGTGCGCCCAGTGCATCGGCATGGCCGAACGCGCCCTGACCATCACGCTGGAGCACGCGAAATCCCGCGCCGCGTACGGCCGCACCCTGTGGGACTTGCAGGCTATCCGGCACGAGCTGGCCACCTACGCGGCAGAGGTCAGCGCCGCCAAGCTCATGCTCTACCACGCCGCCGCCAAGAAGGACCGGGGCGAGAGCGTGCGCCTGGAGGCTTCGATGATGAAGGCGCAGATCCCGCAGTTGCTCAAGCGTCTGGCCGATGCCTGCGTGCAGATCCACGGCGCCAGCGGCTACATGCGCGGCACCGAGATCGAGCGCATCTTCCGCGACGCGCGTCCCTTCTCCCTGGGCGGCGGCGCCGCCGCCGTCATGCTCGACGAAGTCGCCAAGCTGCTCTGAAACACCTCCAGGAAACCCCATGAATACGCTCGACCTGATCGATCCTCCCTGCATCACCGAAGAACTGCGCCTGCTGCGCGAGCAGGTGCGCCGCTTCGTCAACGAAGAGGTGATCCCCGTCGCCGACGCCTGGGAGCGCGAAGGCTACGTTCCCCGTACCATCTTCCGGCGCCTGGGCGAACTGGGCCTGCTCGGCATGCGCCACCCCGTCGCCTTCGGCGGCACCGACCTGGGCCCCGTCGCCTCCGTGCTCTGGGCCGAGGAGCTCGGCCGCAGCGGCTACGGTGGCGTGCCCGCCTCGGTGCTTGTGCACACGGACATGTCCTCCACGCACATCAGCCGCCGGGGCAGCGACGAACAGAAGAGCAAGTACCTGCCCGGCATCATCAGCGGCGAGAAGATCGTCGCCATCGCGGTGACCGAGCCGGGCGCCGGCTCGGACGTCGCGGGCATGAAGACGCGGGCCGAGCGCGATGGCGACCACTGGGTCATCAACGGCTCCAAGCTCTACATCACGAACGGCGTGCACGGCGACATCTACATCGTGGCCGCGCGCACCGACCCGCAGGCCAAGGGCAGCCGGGGCATCTCGCTGTTCATCGTGGACAAGGGTACGCCCGGCCTCGTGGCGCGCGAGCTGGAGAAGCATGGCGACCTGTGCTCGGACACCGCAGAGCTGTATTTCGACAACCTGCGGGTGCCGGCCGCCAACCTGCTGGGCGACGAGAACAAGGGCTTCTACGCCGTAATGGACAATTTCCAGAACGAGCGCCTGGTCATGGCCGGCAGCAGCATCGGCTCCAGCCTGCGGGCCATCGAGATCACGCTCGACCACGTGCGCACGCGCCAGGCCTTCGGCGGCACGCTGTGGGACCTGCAGGCCACGCGCCAGAAGCTCTCGATGCTGGCCACCAAGGTGACGGCCGCGCGCGCCCTCACCTACTCGGCCGCCGAGCTCGAAGCCCAAGGCAAGAACTGCGTGCGCGAGATCTCCATGGCGAAGATCTTCGCCTGCGAGGTCAATGTCGAAGTGGTCAACAGCTGCCTGCAACTACACGGCGGAAGCGGCTTCATGCGGGGCATGGCGATCGAGCGCATGACCCGCGACGCCCGCATCCAGACCATCGGCGGCGGCGCCACCGAAGTGATGCTGGAAGAAGTCGGCAAGCGCCTCTGAAAGACGGGTGATGGACGGCTGGAACCATGCGGCATCGCTGAACCACCTCCTGCTGCAGCGCTTCAGCTGCCGCGGTTTCCTGCCCCGCGCCGTGCCGCGGCCCACGCAGGTAGCCATCCTGGCCATGGCGCAGCGTAGCGCGTCCTGGTGCAATTCGCAGCCGTGGCAGGTCCACATCACCGAAGGCCCGGCCACGGAACGGCTGCGAAACGCCCTGTCGGCGCCCGCGCGCGCCGATGAACCGGGATCTGACTTCGACTGGCCGCTCGAGTACCGTGGCGTCTACCAGGAACGGCGCCGCGCCTGCGGCCTGGCGCTCTACGAGAGCGTGGGCATAGCACACGGCGATCGCGAGGGCGCGGCGCGGCAGGCGCAGGAGAACTTCCGCCTGTTCGGCGCGCCGCACGTCGCCCTGATCAGCACCGACGCGGCGCTGGGCCCCTACGGCGCCATCGACTGCGGCGGCTATATCGCCTGCTTCATGCTGGCGGCCGCGAGCCTGGGCATCGCCACCGTCGCCCAGGCCGCGCTGGCCGCGCGGCCCCAGCGCGTGCGCGACTTCCTCGGGCTAGGACCGGATCGCCGCATCGTCTGCGGCATTTCGTTCGGCTTTGCTGACGCGCAGCATCCGGCCAACGGCTTCCGCACGGCGCGCGCCAGCGTAGAAACCGCCGCGTCCTGGGTCACCGACCCCGACGACCTGCCTACCGCCCCCTGAAATCCGGCGGACGCCGCTCGCTGAAGATGCGCACGCCTTGGGCAAGGCTCTCGCCGTCCACTGCTCAAGCGCCGGCATGCCGAATCACAACGGAATTCAGATGCTCCAGTTGGCACCGCCAAGCCGCCTCATGGCGCGGTAGCCAGGTCGCCCCCAGTGTTGTCTGCAATGTCTGCACGATCGCCTCGAAATAACTGGCGTACATGGAAGAGGTGGCGCCATATCCCTGGTGATCCTGGACTTCTCGCTCCACAATACCTTCCAAGTACGCCACCTCCTGCGCGCACTCCAGGATCATTTTCAGAGTTTCGTTGAACATCCTTCCCCGGCCGAGTGCGTCATTTCCGAGCAACTGGCGGACGTCTGGCCTAAGAGCGAAGAAGCGCTCGTAGACCAACGGCACAAGATCGTCTACTCGCTCAGCGGCGAGCTCAAGGGTTTCCTCGATCAACTCAAGATCAGTAGCCACACCTTCTTCTCCAGTCAATTCGCTCTCGCAAGCATCAAAAAGGCATGCTCGACATCAGGCCGTCGCGGCCGGGCTGTCGACGACAAAGGAGTCGCTGAATAACTGCGTGGACGGCAGTCCTCGCTGGCCCACGAGCGCCGCGCGAACGGCCTGAACCATGACCGGTGCGCCGCAGACGTAGACGTCGAAATCCTGCACGGAGTCCATGGCGTCCAGGACGGCCTGGTGCACCAGCCCTCGCCGTCCACTCCAGACGACCGCATCCACTGGATCGCTGATAACGGGTTCATAGCGCAGCGAGGGGCGCTGCCTGAGCCACTTCTGCACCACTTCGGGTGCATACAAGCCAGCGGGATCGCGCGCCCCCCAGAAGAAGGTCATGGGCCGCTCGATGTTGCGCTTGATGACGTGGTCGATGATCGACTTGATCGGGGCGAAGCCCGTCCCACCAGCGATGAACAGAAGGGGGCGGTCGCTGTCCTCGCGCAGGTAGAAGTCACCGAACGGCAGTTCGATCTGCAGCACGTCACCTTTCACAAGCCCTGGCACCACGCTGGAGGTGAACCCACCACCCGGCATGTGCCGGATGTGCAGTTGAACCCCATCGCTCTCGTGTGGCGCATTGGCCATGGAGAACGCCCGGCGCCGCCCGTCCGGCGCGAGTACCTCCAGGTACTGCCCGGCAGCGAAGCGCGCGCGCACGCCTGCCGGAAACCGCAGATGCAGGACGGACACGTCGCTGGCCGCAAGCTGGTTTCGCAGTACCGTCGCGGTGAACATCTTGCGCGCGTTCGGATCGACACGGCGCCAGGAATGCGGCGCGATCAGCAGATCGCTCGCAGGCTGGGCGCGGCAGAACAGATGCTCATCCGGCAACTCGATCCCCGCCTCATGGCCGCCGCCGCCCGTGCCGGGCACCAGTTCACCATGCAGCACTCGGCCCTTGCAGTTCCCGCAAGCACCCTTGCGGCACGAGTAAGGCATCTCGATGCCTTGCTTGGCTGCCGCGTCGAGCACGGTCTGGCCTGCCTCGGCCACGAACGTCACGTCCGTGCCTTCGATTCGGATCTCAAAACTCATCGCATCTCGCCTTCCGTTGCCACCGGCGCGGCAACATTGCCCAACAGGGCAACGGTTTCAATCATGGCCCTGGCCGAAGCCACCCCCTTGCCGGCGATGTCCATTGCACTCCCATGGCCCACGCTGGAGAGCATCACGTCGGCACCGATGGAAATGGCGGATGCCCGCTGCGGGCTGAGCAGCTTGATCGGGATATGGCCCTGATCGTGAAAGATCGCCACGTACAGATCGTGCGAACGCGACGCCAGCAGCATGTCCCCGCCCGCCGGCCCGGTCACGTCGATGCCTTGCGCACGCAGGCGCGCGACCGCGGGCTCCGTGACGGCACGGTCCTAGGCACCGAAGAGCCCCCCCTCCCCTGCGTGCGGGTTGATGCCCATCAGGGCGACCCGCGGCGCGCTGATCCCAAGTTGGGCCAGGGCCCGAACGCCGGCGCGCGCCGCGTCGGCCACCAGATCGGGCGACAGCCGCCCCAGCGCGTGCTGCACGCTCTCGTGCAGCGTGACGTGCACGATGCGAAGTCCGCCACCGATCAGCAGCAGGAACACGCTGCCCTCGGGAAGCCCGCATGCCCTCGCCACAAGGGAGGGATACCCCGAGAAGGGAATACCGGCCCTCGCGATGGCCGTTTCATGGTGGGGAGCAGCCACGACCGCATCGAAGCGCCCGAGGCGCGCCGCCTCGATCGCGCGCGTGGCCGCTTCGATGCAGGCCGCGCCGGCCTGCGCATGGATCTCGCCCGGGCGCAATGCGCCGGATGCGAGCGCTGCCGTCGACTCGACCACGGCCGCCGCAAGCGCGGCGCCCAGGCCCAGAGCGTCGGCGGTGTGCTGCAAGACGTTCTCCGGCCCGAACAGCGTGATCGCCACGTCGTCACGGCCAGCGTAGGCCGCGGCCGTCTTGAGCGCGATCTCCGGGCCGATGCCGTTGGGGTCCCCCACCGGGATCGCAATGCGGCTGACCGAATGCCGTGTCACAGGGGAACAGCCAGCAAGGTATCGAACCGGCTGCTGTCGCACACCACGACGCGCTGCTTCAGTTGAAGATTGTCGGCCTTCAGGTCAAACAAGTCCTTGTAGATGCCCGTGGCATACAGGAAGGTTTCATCACCCTGGACGATGCGCACGACGATGAACGGCGTCTCGCACTCGGCTTCGGTTTCGTCGCTGCGCACGACGTACGGCTGGCCGACCATGTGGCGATAGCTCTGCCGCTCGTAGACGTTGGCGTGGCACAGCGCCGAGATGCGATCTTCCAGCATGGCACGCGACGTGGCGTACATCAGACCCGCCGGGTGGCCGGCCCGGTCGTTCGCCGCGCTGGTCACTCGGTAGTGGCATTCGGGGGCGAACAGCTCCGGCCAGACTTCCAGGTTGTCGTTGTCGATGCAGCGGGCATAGGACGCGTTGAAGTCCGTCAGGCGATCGCGCAGGCTCAGTTGTTGTTCCATGGTCTATGTCTCCTTGCGTTCAAACGCCCATCAGCACGCGGTACTGCTTCCAGAAGCCCCGCACGGCCGCCTCCGTAGCACGCGAAGTGCCCGAGGAGGTGCTGTCGCCCCCCATTTCCAGCACCGCCTGTTCTTCATGGGTGCCGGCGATCCCTCGCTGCACGAAGCCGCCCACGGCACCGTCCTCCATCGAAACGAAGCCCGCCACACCGATCAGATTGGCCTGCTTCAAGCGGACCTGCCGCTGCTCCGGCGTGTCGGACGTGTAGCCGATGTAGGTCCAGTGCAGGTCGGTTTTGTCGATGCCGCGCGGCAGCACCTGGCGGATTGCCAGGCAGTTCTGGATCTGCTGCAGCACGAAGCCCGGAAACACCGAGAGAATCTGCAGCGTGATGCCGTCGGGAAACTCCTTGAAGCCCTCCAACAGGCTGGGGTCCTTCAGCTGGTAGCCGGACTGGTCGGAGCGCAGGCCCTGATCCCGGTAGCCGTCGAAATCGTCCTCGCTGACCTTCGAGTAGCTGACGTGGTGGGCCCCCGTTTCGCTCACGATCACGCCGCCCTGCTGCGACAGGCGGTTCAGCCGGAACGTGGTGAAGAACAGGTGCAGCAGGCTGGCGTGGTACGTGTCCTTGACGTTCTCGTAGTAGAGCTTCCAGTTGTTGGGCAGCGCCTGGGTGAAGCTGCCGATCACCTCTACCGGACGGCCCAGAACGCGCTCGATGCGTTCGCAGATCTCCTCGCCCAGGTAGTCTTCCAGCGGGTCCACATCGTCGCTGAAGCTGCCGAAAACCAGGCCGCAGAAGGTCGACACGCGCAGCTTGGTGGGGTGGTGATGGTCCTTGCAGAAGCCCTTGGGCATGCCGCCGCCGCCGTTGACGCCGCCCTCGAAGGCCACCCCCTTGAGGTCGCCGTTGAGGCTGTATGTCCATGCGTGATAGACGCACTGGAAGTCCTTGGCGCCCTTGCCCGACTTCTCCAGGCAGATCAGCGCGCCACGGTGCGTGCAGCGGTTCTCGAAGGCGTAGATTTCGCCATCCGCGTCGCGCGCCACGACCACGGGCGTCTCACCGACGTGGGTCGTCTTGTAGTCCCCGCTGTCGGGAATCTCGCTTTCCAGGCACAGGTAGCTCCATGTGGGGCCGCGGTAGATGTTGCGCTGCTCGTCCGCATACACCTGCTGGTCGCGATAGACAGCCAGCGGTACGCGTGTCTCGCCTTGTGGAATCCACTGGATGGTCGAAGTTTGCATGATGGGTCCTTTGGGGGATGTGGGGGAAATCGGAAGCTGCCTTGATCAGACACCCAGGTAGTCGGCGAGCCGCTGCGGCTGCGAGCGCAGTTCGTCGCCCGTGCCTTCGAGAACGATGCGGCCCTTCACGAGGATCACGTTGCGATCGGTGATGCCGGTCACCGCCTTCCAGTTCTTGTCGACCAGGATGGTGGCGATGCCGGCATCGCGGATGAGGCCGATGATTCGCCAGATCTCCAGCGCGACCAGCGGCGCCAGCCCTTCGGTCGCCTCGTCGAGGATCAGCAGTTGCGGGTTGGTCATCAGCGCGCGCCCGATGGTCAGCATCTGCTGCTCCCCGCCTGAGAGCTGCTGGCCGCCGTGATCGAGCCGCTCGGCCAGGCGCGGGAAGACGTCGAGCACGCGCTCGAAGGTCCAGTCGCGCCGGCCATCGACGCCTGGCCGTGCCGAGACCATCAGGTTCTCGCGCACGCTCAGGTTGGCGAAGATGCCGCGCCCTTCGGGAACGTAAGCCATGCCCAGCTTCGCGATCTGGTGGATCCTCATGCCGCGCGTCGAACGGCCACCGACGGACACGTCGCCATGGCGCGGCGAGACCACGCCGACCAGCGACTTGAGCAGCGTCGACTTGCCCATGCCGTTGCGCCCCATCAGGCCCACAGCCTCGCCACGGCGGACGCTGAAGTCCACGCCATGCAGGATGTGGCTGTCGCCATAGAAGGAATGCAGGCCCTTGGCCTGCAGCAGCAGGTCAGACATGGGACACCTCCCCTTCGCTGCCAAGGTAGGCGTTCTGCACCTCGCTGCTGGCCCGGATCTGCTGCGGCGTTCCCGTCTGCAGCACCACGCCATTGACCATCACGGTCACGACATCGGCGATGGAGAAGACGGCATCCATGTCGTGCTCGACGAGCAGAATCGCATGCGAAGCCACCAGGCCGCGCAGCAGCTCGATCATGCGCAGCGATTCCTCGTGGCCCATGCCTGCCAGCGGCTCGTCCAGCAGCAGCACCTTCGGACTCGTGCACAGCATGATCGCCAGTTCGAGCTGGCGCTGCTGCCCGTGGCTGAGTTCGCTGGCACGCCGATGGGCGACGTCCGAAAGGCCGGTGCGGTCCAGTGCTTCCTCCACCACCACCAGGTAGGGGCGGTATGCCGCGGCATCGCTGAAGATGCGGGTGCCGCGCGGCTCGCGCGACTGCGCGGCGAGCCGGCAGTTCTCTTGCACCGTGAAACCGGGGAAGATGTTGGTCTTCTGGTAGCTGCGGCCGATGCCGATGCGCGAACGCTCGTGGGGCGCCAGCGCGGTGATGTCCTCGCCGCGGTAGAGCACCTTGCCCGAAGACACGGGAATGTCACCCGACAACAGGTTGATCAGCGTCGACTTGCCTGCGCCGTTGGGGCCCAGAAGGGCATGCACCTGGCCGCGCCGCAGCTCCAGCGAGATGTTGTCGTTGGCGCGCAGGCCACCGAACCTGCGGCTCAGGCCCACGGTGCTGAGAAGGACTTCACCGGTCATGCTCGGCTCCTTCGCACCAAGGCCTTGACCCTCGCCGCGATCGAAATCATCCCGTCAGGCAGGAACAGCACCAGCAGCACGATCACGATGCCCAGCCACAGGTGCCAGTCCTTGGTGAAGGTCGACGTCAGCTCCTGGAGCAGCACGAAGCTGAACGCGCCGACAACGCCACCCAACAGCTGTCCCATGCCGCCCAGAATGACCATGAGCAGCACGTCGGCCGACTGGTGCCAGGACAGCAGCTCGGGGTTGACGCCGCCGCCGAGCACGGCATACAGATATCCGGCCAGGCCGGCGATCGAGCCCGCCAGCGTGAAGGCCGCGAGCTTGTAGCGCAGCACGGGAAAGCCGATGGCGGCCATGCGGTGCTCGTTCTCCCGGATGCCCTGCAGCGCACGTCCCAGCGGCGAGCGCAGAAGCGCTGCCATGAACACCAGCACCGCCACCATCAACGCCAGCACGAAGTAGTACAGGGTGGCGGTCTCGGTCAGGTCGAACGGCGTCCAGCCATTGATCGCCGTGCTCGGCTTGCCGCGCAGGTTCAGCCCGTCCGAGCTGCCGCCGAGCGACTTCACGTCGTGGAACAGGTAGTAGAAGATCTGGGCGAAGGCCAGCGTCACCATGATGAAGAACATGCCGCGCGTGCGCAGCACGAACAGGCCCACGACGAACGACGCCAGCGCGGTGACGGCGATGGCCGCCGGCAACGTCAGCCACAGGCTGTTGGTGACCTGGTACTGCGTGCCCAGCAACGCCAGCACATAGCCGCCGATGCCGAACCAGGCCGCATGGCCGAAACTGATGAGGCCGGTATAGCCCAGCAGCAGATCGAGGCTGATCGCGAAGATCGCCAGGATCATCGTGCGCGTGACCAGCTCGGTGTAGAAGTCCTGCTCGAACTGCGGGAACATGAGCAGCAGCAACAGCCCTGCGGCGATGGCGGCCAAACGCCCGCGCGAAGTAGTCAGTGATCTCATGACTTGAACAATCCTTCCGGCCGCCAGAGCAGCACGATGGCCATGACGATATAGATCGCCATGCCGGCGTAGTCAGGCACGAACACCTTGCCGAAGGTGTCTGCGAACGCGATCAGCTGCGAGGCGACGAGTGCGCCCCACACCGAACCGATGCCGCCCACGATCACCACCACGAAGCTGACGATGAGCATCGACATGCCCATGCCGGGGGCGACGGCGGTGACCGGGGCGTTGATCATCCCGGCGAAGGCCGCCAGCGCCACGCCCAGTGCGAAGACCAGGCGGTAGACCCAGTCGATGTTGATGCCCAGGACCTGGACCATCTCGCGGTTGGCCGCGCCCGCGCGGATCTGCGAGCCCAGCCTGGTGCGCTGGATCAGCAGGTACAGGCCCGCCGCCACCAGCAGGCACACCGCCGACATGAACAACCGGTACGCCGGGTAGGTCATGACGTCGCCCAGCGGGATAGAGAAATCGAGCCAGGCCGGCACGCTGACGGAGTGCACGTCGTCACCGATGAAGCGGCTGCGCAGGGACTCGAAAATCAGGATCAGGCCGTAGGTCAGCAGCACCTGCTGCAGATGGTTGCGCCGGTACAGGTGCGCAAACAGGGCCCACTCGAGCAGCGCACCGATCAGCACGCTGAGCAGGAGCCCCACGACGATGGTGGCCAGCAGGTTGCCGGTCAGCGGCGCCAGGCTGAACGCCAGGTAGGCTCCCATCATGTAGAAGCTTCCATGCGCCAGGTTGATCACGCCCATCACCCCGAAGATGAGCGTCAACCCGCTGGCGACCAGGAACAGCAGAAGGCCGTACTGCACGGCGTTCAGCGCCTGGATGAGGATCAATGGGAGGTCCATCACGTCGTAGTGCTCCGCTCACGCCCATCAAAGCTTGCAGTCGGGCGACGGATCGGCCAGCGCCTTGACGATCACGTCGGTCATGACGTTGCGGTTGCCGGTCGCCACGCGCGCGTACATGTCCTGGATCGGGTTGCGCGACTTGGAGAAACTCAGCGGGCCGCGCGGGCTCTCCAGCTTCGCGTCTTCCATCGCCTTGATCATCTCGGCCTTCTTCCGGGTGTCACCCTTGACGGCCTGCAAGCCGGCGGCGAACAACTGGGCCGCGTCGTAGCCTTGCACGGCGAAGACGTCCGGCGCGGCGTTGTAGGTCTTCTGGTAGGAGGTGATGAACGCTTCGTTCTTCGGGATCTTCAGGCCATCGGCATAGTGCAGCGCGGTCTGCAGGCCGCTGGCTGCCTCGCCCTGGGCCTCCAGGGTGCCTTCGGTGATGAAGGCGCCATACAGCGGGATGCTGTTCTTCAGGCCCGCGGCCGCATAGTCCTTCACGAACTTGACCTGGCCGGCGCCCGCAACGAACACGTAAGCGGCCTCGGGCTTGATGGTGGCGAGTTCCGTGAGCAACGGCTGGAACTCCACGTTGGGGAACGGCAGGTGCAGGTCCTTGATCACCTTGCCGCCGCCTTTCTCGAAGCCTTCCCGGAAGCCACGCACCGATTCGTCGCCGGCGGCGTACTTCCAGCTGATGGTGACCGCCGTCTTGTGCTTGCGCGCGGCCAGCAGGCCCGTGGCATAGCCGGGCTGCCAGTTGCTGAAGGACGTACGGAACACGTTGGGAGCGCACATCGAGCCCGTGATCTCGGCCGCGCCGGCGTTGGGCACGATCATCAGCGTGTTGGTGTCGCGCGCAACTCGGGCCATGGTCATCGCCACGCCCGAATGGATCGTGCCGATCAGCACGTCGACCCGGTCGCGCTTGACCAGCTTGTTGGCGTTCTCGTTGGCCTTAGACGGGTCCGATTCGTCATCGAGTTCCACGTACTGGACAAGCCGGCCGGCCAGCTTGCCGCCGTTCTCGGTGACGTAGAGCTTGAAGCCGGATGCGACCTTTTTGCCCAGGTCGGCGAACGTGCCGGAGGTCGGCAGCATGAGGCCGACCTTGATCGGCCCGGTGGGCTGCGCATGGGCAGCAACCGCCAGCGTGGCACACGCCAACAGCGCTGCGCATTGAAGGGTGCGGCGGCGAAGTGAAATACGGATCATGGTTGTCTCCAAAAAATCGGGGGCTTGCAGAAAAAAAGGCGTACGACATCCCGCCGGACCGCGAACGACCCGGTGCTTGCTTGGCGAGGACCGCGGAAAGCGGGACTCAGGGATCAGGGAATGGCGCTGGCCTGCGAAATGAATTTCGTGACCAGGTAGCCGTCGAAGGTTTCGGCTCCACCTTCGCTGCCCATGCCGCTGTCCTTGACGCCCCCCAGGGGCGTCTCGGCCAGCGCGAGGCCGAAATGGTTGATGCTGACCATGCCGGCTTCCAGCCGGTTGCTCACATGGTTGGCGGTGGCCAGCGAGTTGGTGAACACGAAGGACGCCAGCCCGTAGGGCAAGGCATTGGCCCGCGCCAGCACTTCGTCGGTGGTCTTGAAGCGGGTGACCGGCACCACCGGGCCGAAGGGTTCTTCGGTCATCAGGCGCGCATCGTCCGGCAGCCCCGTGACGACCGTCGGCGCAAAGAAGAAGCCGCCGGAGCCCAGGCGCTCGCCGCCGCACACCACGGCACCGCCACGAGCGGTCGCATCGACCACCAATGCCTGCATCGACTCGACGCGCCGGCCGTGCGCGAGCGGGCCCATTTCCGTGTCCTGCGCCAGCCCATCGCCCACGCGCAAGCTGCCATAGGCACTGGCGAAGGCATCGACGAAGCGCTGATAGGCCTTCTCCTGCACGAAGAAGCGGCTAGGTGCCATGCACACCTGTCCCGCGTTGCGCGTCTTCGTGCGGGCCAGGAAGCGCGCCGCGGCCTCGACGTCCGCGTCATCGAACACCAGCACCGGCGAATGGCCGCCCAGCTCCATGGTCATGCGCTTCATGTGCGCGCCGGCCATCGAGGCCAGGGTCTTGCCGACGGCCGTGGAACCCGTGAAAGAGATCTTGCGGACGATGGGCGACTGGATCAGGTAGCTCGAAATCTGCGCCGGCTGGCCCCAGACGACGTTCAGGCAGCCGGGCGGCAGGCCGGCATCGTGGAAGATGCGCGCGAGCGCCACGACGGCACTGGGCGAATCCTCCGGGCCCTTGAGGATCAGCGTGCAGCCGGCGCCGAGCGCCGAAACCGCCTTGCGCAGGGCCTGGTTGAACGGGAAGTTCCACGGGCTGAAGGCCGCGCACACGCCGATGGGTTCGCGCACCACCCACTGCCGCACGGACTCGCTGCGCGGGGGAATGACGCGGCCGTAGATGCGCCGGCACTCCTCGGCGTGCCATTCCGCATGCTCGGCGCAGGTCGTGACCTCCTGCAGCGCCTCGGCCAGCGGCTTGCCCTGGTCCAGCGTGATGTTGCGCGCGATCGACACCGCGCGCTCCCGGATCAGCGCGCCGACGCGCCGCAGGATGGCCGAACGCTCCAGCGGTGAGGTGGCGCGCCAGGTCTGGAAGGCCCGGCTGGCCGCCGCCAGGGCGCGGTCCAGGTCTTCCTGGGTCGCATGCGGCAGGCGGGCGAAAGCAGCCCCTGTCGCGGGATTGATGACGTCCTGCTCGGGGCGCTCCCCGGCATGGATGAACTCCCCGTCGATGTAGAGCGCGAGTGGTTCGTAGGCTGGCGACGAATGTGTGCTGGCATCCATGCGGTATCTCCGGATCAGAGGAAGACGCCGCCGCCGTCCACGGCGAGAGTCTGGCCCGTGACGAAGGCTGCGCCATCGCCCACCAGGTAGGCGAGCGCCGCCACGAGATCACCGGGCACCTGGTCGCGCTGGATGCAGCGGCCGGCGGTGCGCGCGTTGGCACCGATGCGGTCCTGCAGACCCTCCTGCAGCACGCCGTCGCTGAGCGTGAAGCCCGGCGCGATCGCGTTGACCGTGATGCTGTCCTTGGCGAGCTCGCGCGCCAGCGAGCGGGTGAAGGCGATCACCGCGCCCTTGCTGGCCACGTAGTGGGCCATGTTCGGCGGCCCCTTGATCGGCACCGTGGAGGCGATGTTCACGATGCGCCCGCGCCCGCTCTTGCGCAACGCCGGCAGTACCGCCTTGGCGCAGTTGAACGGACCCAGTGTGTTGACCTCCATCACCCGCATCCATTCCTGATTGGGGATCTCCTCGAAGGGGCGGAGTGCCAGCGTCGTGAACAGGCCTGCGTTGTTGACCAGCCCGTCGATGCCGCCGAACGCAGCCGTTGCGGCCTCGGCCATGCGTGTCACGTCGGCCTCGCTAACCACGTCGACCTGGACGCCAAGGGCCTGATGCCCCGCCGCCTTCAGGCAGCCTGCGGCCTCCTCGGCGCCGCGCAGGTCGGCGATCACGATGCGGTTTCCGGCCTGGGCGAGATGCTCGGCGAACGCAAAGCCGATGCCGCTGGCGGCGCCGGTGATGATGATGGTCTTGGGTTGTTTTTCGGACATGCGTAGTGTTCCTTGTGATGCTTGTTTCAGGGCAGGTGCACGGCAGCCGCCAGCTTTTGCGACGCATCGGCCGCCAGATAGCGCGAGACGGTGACTGCCTCGGCGATCAGCTTGCGGGCAGCCATGTGGTCGGCCGGGCTGTTGATGGATTCGACGGCGGTCAGACGTTCGCCCCGCAGACGCAGAACGGAGAACTTGCCCTGCGACACCGTGCCGCGGATCACCACGTCGTCGTCGGCCGAGCAAACACCGGCGATCTGCAGGCGGTACTCGCCCTGGTCGCTCCAGAACCAGGGCAGCTTGTCATACTCGGCCGCGGGCGCAGCCTTTCCTGTCAGGCGTGCCGCGACGAAGCGTGCCTGGTCGACGGCGTTCTGCACCGATTCGAGCCGCACCGGCACCGGGCTGAAATGCGCCGGAAAGCGAGCACAGTCGCCGATGGCCGAGATCGCCGGGTCGCTCGTGAGCAACTGCGCATCGACGACGATGCCGTCGTCCACATGCAAGCCGGCCTCCTGCGCCAACTCGGCGTTCGGCTCCACGCCGACTCCGATGACCACGAGGTCGGCCGGAACGGTGGTGCCCGCGCTGGTCACGACCGCGGCGACCTTGCCGCCGTTGCCGATCAGCGACGCCACGCTGGTAGAGAAGCTGAACGCCACGCCGCGGTTCGCCTGGGCCCGGGCGAGGAAGTCGCCGACCTCCTTGGAGACCGCCCGCTTGAGCGCTCGGTCGGCGAACTCGATCACATGAACCTCGCAGCCCATGGCGCGCGCAACGACCGCAACCTCCAGGCCAATGAAGCCCGCTCCCACCACCACGACCTTGCGCGTGGTCTGCAGCCGCTCATGGATCGCCTGTGCGTCGGCCTGGCTGCGCAGCGGCAGCACGTTGTCCAGACTCGCTCCCGGCACACGCATCAAGCGCGCCCGCGTGCCCGTCGCCAGCACCAGATGCGCATAGTTCAGCGCATGCCCTGACGCCAGCTCCACGCGGTGCGCGGTGCGGTCGATGCGCACGGCGCGCTGCGCCCGGTGCAACGTGATGCCCCGGTCCGGATAGAAGTTCTCGGAACGCAGCGCCAGTTCCTGCGCAGGCGTCTTGCCTGCAAGAAAGCCCTTGGACAACGGCGGTCGCTGGTAGGGCACCTGCGGCTCTTCGCCCACCAGGTCGATCGGGCCCTGATAGCCCTCGTCGCGCAGCGACGCGGCGACCTGGTAGCCGCCTTGGCCGCTGCCGATGATCACGACACCCGCTTGTTCCATGGATGGCGCTCAGTTCTGGCTGGAGGGGACGTGGACGACGAGCTCTTCGACGCCGTCAGGCATGGCGATCTGGCAACCGAGCCGGCTGTTGGTGCGGCGCTCGCTGGCGGCACTGTCGAGCATCTCGTTCTCGACCTCGCTGACCGGCGGCAGCAGGGCCAGGCTGGATTCTTCGACGTACACGTGGCAGGTGGCGCACATCGCGGCGCCGCCGCATTCGGCCACGATGCCGGGGATGTCGTTGGCCACGGCCGTCAGCATGACGGTCGCCCCGGGTGAGACGGGGATGGAGCGGCGTTCGCCGTTCGACTGGACGTAGGTGATCTGGGGCATGTACCGCCTCTCGTGGGAATGGGGAAAACGCAAGCGCTCAGGCGGCGGTCACACTGACCGGAAGGCTGTCGTAGCCTCGCACCGAGTTGTTGTAGTGGTAGACCGGCTCGCCTTCGAGGCGGATTGACTTGATGCGCTTGGCCAGCGCCTTGAGGACGATCTCGCCCTCCAGCCGCGCCATCATCTGCCCTGCGCAGCCATGAATGCCTGTGCCGAATGCCAGGTTGCCCGAGGCGCGACGCGTCACGTCGAAGGTATCGGGCCGCTCCCAGCGACGCGGATCGCGGTTGGCCGAACCGATGAACACCAGCAGCTTCTGCCACTCGGGCAGCAGGACGCCGCCCAGCTCGACTTCGCGCGTGGTCGTGCGGTAGAAGGAGTGGAAGGTGCTCTCGTAGCGCAGCACCTCCTCCAGCGCCTGTCTGGCCAGCGAGGGATTGGCGTGCACGAGCGCCCACTGATCGGGATGGCGCGCAAACGACAGGACAGCGTTGCACAGCGTGAAGGCAGTGGTGTCCAGTCCTGCGGACAGCAGCGTGCGCACCAGCATGGGCGCCTCCTCGGGCGCCAGCTCGCCTTCGTCCGCCGCGCGATAGAGCTGCGCGCCAAAGCCATCGGGCGTCAGATTCTCGCGCTTGCAGACCTCGCCGATCCAGGTGATCGAGTTCTGCGCCGCGGCCAGGCGTTCCTTGAAGCGCTCGTTGAACGGTCCGAAGCCGTTGAACACCATGTCGCCATAGGGCAGCAGGTGCTCCCGGCCCTCTGCGGGCACGCCCACTGCATCGGCGAACACCTTGAGCGGATAGGCCGCACATAGCTCGGGCACCGCATCGAAGCGACCCATCTCAAGAATCCTGTCGACCAGCAGCTCGGCCTCCTGCTCGAAGGTCGGGCGCAGTTTGTTGATCGAGGCCGGCGCCAGCAGGCCGGCCACCACCTTGCGCGTGCGCCCATGTGCCGGCGGATCGGCTTCCAGGATCAGGCTGGGCTTGCGCCACGGCTCCTCGGTGTGGAAGTTCGCGAGACCGATGCCAGCACTAGAGCAGAAAGTCACATGGTCCCGCAGCACCGCGTCGATCTCTGCATGCCGTGCAATGGCATAGGCACCATACCGCTTCAGGTAGACGATCGGACCGAGTTCGCGCAGAGCTTCGTAGTGAGGGTATGGGTTGTTGAGCGTCTCGTCCGCGTAGGGGTCGAAGTCCGACACGGGAGCTTCAATACGGGCCTGCTCGTGGGAAAGCGTGGTTATCTTCATGGGGTTGCCTTGTCTCCTGGCAAGAAAATAGAAGGGGCTTTGTCTCGCCCTCTTGCACGGGTATTGAATTTTAGAAATGCTCTTGCGCCCAGACAACAACTTCGTATAAAAAGTGCGGATACCGAACTTTTATGATCAACAAAGAATCGAGCGAGATCACCACCATGGAGATCGAAGAGAAGGAATACGTGATGGGCCTCGAGAAGGGGCTGACGATCATCGAGGCCTTCGGGCACCGCAAGGCCCCGATGACGCTGACGCAGGCCGCCGAGATCACCGGCCACACCAAGGCCTCCGTGCGGCGCTGCCTGCTGACGCTGTGCAAGCTCGGGTATGTAGCGCAGACAGGCAGGCAGTTCCAGTTGGCGCCGCGTGCGCTGCGCCTCGGCCACGCCTATGTCAGCTCCGACCCGCTGACCAAGGTCGCGCAGCCGATACTGGAGATGACCAGCGAGCGCACGAAGGAATCGGCCTCACTGGCCGTGCTCGACGCGCAAGACGCAGTGTTCGTCGCTCGCTCGACGCACCGGCGAAGCCTTTCCAGCGGCCTGGGCGTGGGGGCCAGGTTGCCAGCCTATTGCAGCGCGACCGGGCGGGTGCTGTTGTCTGCCCAGCCCAAGGCGTACGTGGAGTTCCTGCTCAATCGAATGGCACGCCCTGCTTTCACGCCGCACACGCTCACGAGCATGAAGGACGTGCTTCGGGAGATCCATCTGGTGCAGAAGCGAGGCTATGCCATCAGCGACGAGGAACTGGAGATCGGACTGCGCTCGATTGCTGTACCGGTGCGCAATGCTGCTGGCGACGTGATCGCGGCACTGAGCCTGTCGGTTCTGACCAGCCGGATGACTCGAGAGGCTGTCATCGACGAACTTCTTCCTGAGATGGAGACGGCTCGTCGCCACTTTGCGATGCTGCTGTGAGCGGGCATCCTCGTCGAGGTCGTGCTCAAACTCGTCAAAGGACCGGGAGTCAATCCTTCTACCGGTAGCCTGGGGGCCGTCGATCGCCAGTTGCGCGAGCTCGGCAGGCAACAGGAGATGAGCGGGCAGTTCGACCTCGACGCTGACGCCTTCGCCCTGCAGCTACGCGCACAGCCCGGCATAGTCGGCGATGCGCGGCGCCTCGCCTTGCACCAGCTGGCACGAAGCCACGCGCGAGTCGAGCTTTGGGCGCACGGCAGCGGACGTGGCCAGGCCGCCCAGCGCTTCGTGAACGGCCACCGCGATCTCGTCGGCAGGTCCGACGGCGTCATGCGGAATCTCTCTGCGGCGCAAGCAACGGCAGAAGATCCACCTCATCCTCGGTGGCGCGCCGGCGGATAGCCGGGCGTTCGGCGGTATGGTCTTGTTCGCTGCGCCAAGCCAGGCCCATTGCCTCGCAGGCGGTGCCCCACTTGAGGTCGCCGGGCACTCCCCAGTAGCGTAAGCGTCCGGCAAACCCATCTTGAGAACCGCAGGGCGGTCGATAACGATGCTGTCCAACTAACGAATAGCTGGACACGATGCAAGCCCAAGACAGTCGCAAGCGCAGGCGCTACAGCGCCGAGTTGAAGGCGCAGATCCTGGCCGAGTGCGAGGTGCCGGGAGCGTCGGTGGCGAAGGTGGCGCTCTCGCATGGCATCAACGGCAACATCGTGCACGGCTGGCGCAAGTTGGCCCGGCAGGCGGAGCCTGTCGTTAAAGTGGCGCCAGCGAACTTCGTCCCCGTGGCCGTGGCTACCCCAGCACCGATGCCCGAGCCCCGTGGCATCGATGTCGAGTTCCGCCGAGGTGCAGCCACGATCCGGCTGACTTGGCCGCTGGGTGCATCCAGCGACCTGTCGAACTGGCTGCGAGAGTTGCTGCGGTGATCCGCATCGAGGGCCTGTGGCTCGCGGTGGAGCCGCTGGACCTGCGCGCCGGCACCGAGGCCGCCTTAGCCCGGGTGGTGGCGGTCTTCGGCGCCGCACGGCCGCACCACGCGTACCTGTTCACCAACCGCCGCGCCAACCGGCTGAAGGTGCTCGTGCACGACGGCATCGGCGTATGGCTTGCGGCCCGGAGGCTGAACAGCGGCAAGTTCGTCTGGCCCAAGGACAGCCTCGGCACGCTCACACTCAGCCGGGCGCAGTTCGACGCGCTCGTGCTCGGCCTGCCATGGCAGCGCATTGGCGAGGCCGGCGTCATCACCGTCCTGTAGCGCCGGCAATTGCGGCATACGCCGATGCGCGGCCCCGGCGTCTTGGGCACGATCACGGCTCGTGATCGCTGACGAGCTCGACCACCTCGACCCCGACCAGCTGCGCCAAGCCCTGCGCGCGGCCCGTGCCGAGGTCGCGCTGCGCGACGAGTTGCTGCAACGGCGCGAGCGTGAGGCGGCCTTCAAGCAGGCCGTCATCGACAAGCTCACGCACGAGAACGCGATCCTCAAGCGGCTGAAGTTCGCCGCGCAAAGCGAGGCCTTCAACGCCGGGCAGAAGAGCCTACTGGAGGAGACGCTCGATGCGGACCTGGCCGCGGTGGCCGCCGAGATCGAGGCGCTGGAGCCCGGCAAGCCGCAAGGTGACAAGCAGCAGCCCAAGCGCCAGCCGCTGCCGCCGCACCTGCCGCGCCGGGAGATCCGCCACGAGCCGCAGGACACCACCTGCGGCTGCGGCCAGCCGATGCAGCGCATTGGCGAGGACGTGGCCGAGAAGCTGGACTACCAGCCCGGCACGTTCACCGTCGAGCGTCACATCCGGGGCAAGTGGGCGTGCAGGTGCTGCGAGAAGATCACGCAAGCACCGGTCGCCCCGCACGTCATCGACAAGGGCCTGCCCACAGCCGGCCTGCTGGCCCAGGTGCTGGTGGCCAAGTACCTCGATCACCTGCCCCTGTACCGGCAGGAAGCGATCTTCCAGCGCGCCGGGCACCTGATCGCCCGCTCGACCCTGGCGCAGTGGGTCGGTGAGTGCGGCGTGCAGTTGCAGCCGCTGGTCGACGCCCTGGCCGCAGAGCTGCTGCGCCAGCCGGTGCTGCACGCCGACGAGACGCCTGTTGCGATGCTCAAGCCCGGGCACGGCAAGACGCACCGGGCGTACCTGTGGAGCTACTGCACGACGAGCTTCAACCCGATCAAGGCGGTCGTCTTCGACTTCGCCGACAGCCGGGGCGGCCAGCATGTGCGCGACTTCCTCGGGTTGCCCGGAACGCAGGACAAGCCGGGCTGGCAGGGCCAGCTCGTCACCGACGACTTCAGCGGCTACAAGGCCTGCTTCGAGCTCGGTGTGACCGAGGTGGGCTGCATGGCGCACGCGCGGCGCAGGCTCCACGAGCTGTGGGCCAGCCACGGCAGCACGATCGGCGAGCAGGCGCTGAAGTTCTTCATCCAGCTGTATGAGGTCGAGCGCGAAGTGGCCGAAGCCGACAGCGACGCCCGGCGCGAAGCGCGGCGACGACGATCGCGGCCGGTGGCCGATGCGCTGCACCACTGGATGGGGCAGCAGCGGCAGAAGATCCCGGACGGGTCGGCCACGGCAAAAGCGATCGACTACAGCCTCAAGCGCTGGCAGGCGTTGGCGCGCTTCCTCGACGACGGCGAGCTGCCCATCGACAACAACTGGGTCGAGAACCAGATTCGGCCGATCGCGCTGGGGCGGCAGAACTGGCTGTTCGCCGGCTCGCTGAGGGCTGGCAAGCGCGCCGCGGCCGTCATGAGCCTGATCCACTCGGCGCGGATCAACGGCCTGGATCCCTACACGTACATGCGCGACGTGCTCGAGCGGCTGCCACTCCATCCGGCTAGCCGCATCGACGAATTGCTGCCGCATCGCTGGCGGCCGATCGCCTCGGCCTGAACGCAGCGCCAACCGTCAAGGTGGGTTCGCCGCGCGCTTACCCAGTAGCGCATCCAGGCGGCGGTCCACACCACGCCGCCCGCAGCCTCGTAGGCCGCGAGCAGTCCCACGCGCGAGCTGATTTCGCTCACTGGACACTTCACTGCGCCGAAGCGCCAGGCACTCACACAGAAAGCGAGTAAACCTTGCGGCGCATGACCGCGGGACTACCCCCGCAAGGTACACGGCGCCATCGGCTACTTCATGAACCGGCCGTTCGAGCTGATGATGCTCAGGTCCACATAGCGCGAACCGCGGCGGTCCTCGGGGCCGTAGCCGACTTCGAAACCGCCCAGTTGCAGCGGGCGCATGGTCTCGGCCGCCGCGATCAGCCGGGCACGGGTCAGGTTCCGTCCGGCCCGGCGGATGGCTTCGGTCAGCACCCGGGTGTTGATGTAGCTCTCCAGGCTGATGAACGAAAAATCGCTCGCCCCGGTCTGTCGCATCGCGTCCTGGTACTCCCTGACGATGGGTACGCCGGTGTTCCAAGGGAACGGCACGACGCAGGACACGACCACGCCGACGCCCTGTGGGCCCAAGGCTTCGACACTGGCGTTCGTCCCCATGATCGACAGCGTGTAGCACTGGGTACCCTTGGCCAGCGGCCTGAAGGCCTTGATGAAATCGACCGTGGCCTTGCCGGCCGTCAGGAGAACGACGGCTTCGGGCCTCTCCTTCGCCGCCGCAGCGGCGATCTGCGCTGCATCGGCACCATCGGGACGAATGGCGTGGGCGAACACGGGCTCCGCCGGCCAGCGGGCCATCTCGTCCCGAATGGTCTTCAGTTCCACGCCGAACGCTGCCTCGAAGTAGGCAACGCCGATGCGGCGCGTTCCGATCGTACGCAGGTGGTTGATGATCTTCACGATCTCGTCGCGGTAGCTGGCGCGGACGTTGAAGACGTGCCGGCTCATCGGCTCGCGCACCGCCTGCACGCCCGTCCAGGGTGCGAACAACGGCACCTCCTCGGCCCGTGTCTGGCGCACGGCTTCGATCGAGATCGGGGTACCCATGACGCTGAGCAGCGCGAAGACCTTGTCGTCCTGGAGAAGCCGGCGAATGTTCTGCGCGGCCAGCTCGGTCTCATACCTGTCGTCCAGGGTGACGAGTGAAACCTTGCGGCCGCCGATGCCGCCGGCGGTGTTGACGCGCGCCAGGCACGCCTTGGCGCCGGCGACGATGTCGCGCCCGAACTCCCCCAACGGACCCGACATGGCCACGCTCTGGCCGAGGATGATCTCCTGGTCGCTCACGCCAGGCTCATCGGCCCGGGCGGCGGGCGCCAGCACGGCCAACGGGAGGCCGGCGATCTGCAGGAGGGCGGCTCGCCGCACGCGGCGGACAGGCGCCTGATGGGCAATGGTTCGTTGTGTCATGGTGGCTCCCGATTTCAGCGGCCAGGGAACACCGGTGCGCGCCGCTCGGCAAACGCGCGCACGCCTTCGGCGAAGCTCTGGCCATCCAGCAATTCCATCTGGCGCGCACGCTCCAGGGCGAGTTGCTGGGGCAAGGTGTTTCTCTCGGCGGCCGCGAAGATCGCGCGCGCCTCGAGAATGGCATGGCTCGGCATGGCGGCCAGTTGGCGCGCCAGGCGCCGGGACTCGGCTTCGAGACGATCGTCCTCGACGCAGGCCCAGATCAGGCCCCACTCCTGCGCCTTCTGTGCTGGCAGCTTCTCCCCGGTCAACGCGAGCCCGAGGGCTCGGGCCCGCCCGATCGCCCGGGGCAGCGCCCACGTCGCCCCCATGTCGGGCACGGCGCCGAGCGACGGGAAGAACGGCAGGTAGAAATACGAGGACTTCGCGGCGACCACCAGATCGCCGGACAGCGCCAGGCCGGCGCCACCGCCCGCTGCCACGCCGTTGATGGCGCACACCACGGGCACGGGCAGTTCCTTGAGCGCCTGCACGACCGGGTTCATCCGCTCCATCAACCCGCCCACGTACTGGCCCAGTGTCCTGCCAGCCTCCGGCTGATCGATCAGCCTGCGGTAGTGGGCCAGATCGGCTCCCACGCAGAATCCCCGCCCACGCCCCGTCAGGATGAGGGCACGCACCCGCTTGTCGTCGCGGACCCGGCCGACGGCATCGGTCATGCCGTCGATCACCTCGTCGCCCAGGGGGTTCATCCGATCGCCGTCGTTGAGGCTGATCGTGGCGATGGCCTCGTCGACCTCGAACAGAACTGCGGATGTCTTCATGATCCGGACGCCCTCCTGTGAGCGGGAAAATGGGTGCGCACGACCTGGCCGTCCAGGCGCAACCCGTGGCATGCCCCTACGGGCGAGGACTTGGCACCCGGCGAGGCCAGGTCGCTACCCGTCGAATCCGTGTCGGCCCAGAGCACCTGGAACACCGTACTCGCCATGGCGGGGATCAGTTCGGAAATGTGTGTGCACCCGGCCTCGCCACGGAACAGCCTCTTGACCTGGAGATTGAAACCGGGCTCGATGCGCAACCCCACCAACCGGCGATACGCGGGTTCGATGCCTTCGCACTCCGGATACGGGCGCTCCTCGCTGTAGGCGCTCGCATCGACGATCCAGCGTTCCCGGTCGACCGTCAACCGAACGCGCATCCGGTGGATGGCTACGCCAGGTTCGACGGTTTTTCCCGTCACGAGCCGGACGGGTTCGGGCTTCGTATCGATGAGCAGCGCCTCGATGTCCAGCAGGCCGTCGTCGCGCTCGAAGGCTTCGCAGGTGATGCGCCTCAGGTGCGTCGACCGACGCGGTGCGGCGGGCGGGGCGATGCTCATGCCGATGCCTCGAGGAAAGCCACGCCCGCGCCCACGAGGGCATCGATCTCGGCCGGCTGATAGCCGGCCGCCGCCAGCAATTCCGCGGTGTGCTCCCCTGTGCGCGGCGCCTTCGGCGGCAAGGCCGACGGCGTGCGTTCGAAGCGCGGCGCCGGCGCCGGCTGCAGTACGCCGTCCTGGCACACGAAGGTACCCCGCGCCACGTTGTGCGGGTGATCGGCGGCCTCGCTCATCGACAGCACGGGGGCAAAGCAGGCATCGGTGCCTTCCAGCACCTCGCACCATTGCGCCCGTGTGCGCGTGAGGAACACCTGAGCCAGCTTGGCACGCAGCGCGGCCCACTCGCCCTGGACCCACTGCTGCTCGAAGTGGGGGTCGGTGATGCCGCACAGCGCCAGCAACTGGTGATAGAACTGGGGCTCGATGGCACCGACCGACACGTGCCTGCCGTCCTGGCACGCGTAGGTGCCGTAGAAGTGCGCCGCGCCGTCCAGGAAGTTGCGCTCGCGCGCGTCCTGCCAGAAACCCTTGGCCATCAGGCCGTACTGCGCTGCCATCAGCAGCGCCGCGCCGTCGGTCATCGCGGCATCGACGACTTGGCCGGTGCCCGTCTGCACCGCCTGCGCATGGGCGGCGAGCACGCCCAGGGCCAGCAGCATGCCGCCACCGCCATAGTCGCCCACCAGATTCAGCGGAGGCAGCGGCTGCCCGGCGGTCCCGATGGCGTGCAGGGCCCCGGTCAGCGAGATGTAGTTGATGTCGTGCCCCGCCGTGTGCGAGAGCGGGCCGGTCTGCCCCCAGCCGGTCATGCGGCCGTACACCAGCCTGGCGTTGCGCGCGTGGCACTGGGCAGGGCCGAGCCCGAGCTTCTCGGCGACGCCGGGACGAAAACCCTCGATCAGGACGTCCGCGCGCTCGACCAGGCGCAGAACCGCCTCGACCGCGCGCGGGTCCTTCATGTTGAGCGACAGGGACCGGCGGCCACGGTCGACCACGCTGTCGTTGCGCATGAGGTCGTCGATCCCGCCCCGACTGGGCACGGGTGCCCGGTCGATGCGGATGACCCGCGCGCCCATGTCCGCCAGCAGCATGCAGGCGAACGGGCCAGGGCCGATGCCGGCGAGTTCGATGACGGTGAGATGGGAAAGAGGTCCTGGCATGAAAAGGTACGGGCTGTTCCGGTGAAAGAGGAAAGAGGAATTGGGGGAAGGCGGCTCAAAGTCCTTCGACGTCGATCCGGCTGCGGCGCCCACCCCAAAGCACAGGCGGGTAGTAGCCGCTCCAGTCGCTGTCGATGCGCAAGTAGGGCAGGTCTGACCACACGCCGTGGTCGCGCAGGTACTCCATGTGCACGGACCCGTCCTCCTTGTACTGCTGCAAGATGGCATCGTGGGTTCCGTCGAAGTCCGTCGGCGGTACGCGCATCAGCGCGCACAACTCCCGGTTGAAGGCCGGCACCGCCTTGACCCAGCGCCCCTCGATGTGCAGCGCGGCCCAGCCGTGGTGCATGAAGACCTCGCGGCCGCCCATCATCTGCTGCATCTTCGGCGTGCTGAAATGGTTCACCACGTCGGACAGGCCGAGCGCCGCCGGGATGCCTAGCAGCCGCGCGCCCGCCGCCAGCAGGACGGCCTTGGGAATGCAGAACGCCCCGCGCTCGCGCACGACGGTGCTGGCCCGAAAGCATTCGGGCGTCATGCGCATCGTGAAAGGGGCGTAGCGAACCAGATCGCGCACCGCCAGGAACAGGCGCGCCGCCTGCTCGCGTGGCGTGCCGGCGCCCTCGACGGCGAGCCGGGTGAAGCGCTCGACCTCGGGTTGTTCGAAATCGAGGAATGGCGTCGGCGCCAGGTAGCGCGGGCCGGGTTCGGGCCAGCCGTAGGGGGTGAACTCGCAGTCCGGCATCTCCACGCCTTACATCCGCTTGGCCACTTCCTCCAGCATCACCTCCGTCGCGCCACCGCCGATCGTGAGGATGCGGGAGTCGCGCGCCATGCGCTCCACCGGCGTGCCGATGATGTAGCCCGTGCCGCCGTGCAGCTGCAGGCAGGTGTGCACGACCTCCTGCAGCGTCTCGGCGCCGAAGGCCTTGAGCATCGACACCTCGCGCACCGTGTCCTTGCCCTCGTCGATCATCTGCGCGCACTGGTAGGTCATCGCCCGCACCGCAGCGGCCTTGGCGGCCACCCAGGCGATCTTGTTGCGCACCACCGGCTGGTCCCACAGCGATTTGCCGAAGGCCTGCCGGTTGCGCAGATAGTCCACCGTCAACTCGATCGCCTTGGCGCTCGCGCCGGACACCAGCGCGCCCACCACCAAGCGTTCGTTCTGGAAGGTGCTCATGATGTAGTAGAAGCCCTTGCCCTCCTCGCCCAGCAGCGCGTCGTGCGGCAGCTTCAAGTCATCGAGGAAAAGCTCTGCCGTGTCCGAGGAGCGCCAGCCGTGCTTCTCGAACCTGCGGGCCACTTTCAGGCCGGGGTTGCCCTTCTCCACGACGAACAGCGAAATGCCCCGGCTGCCCTTGGCCTCGGGGTCGGTGCGTGCGGCCACGATGTAGATGTCACCGAACACGCCGTTGGTGATAAAGGTCTTGGAACCGTTGAGGAGCCAGCCCTCGGCGGTTTTCACTGCGCGGGTCTTGAGTCCCGCGACATCGGAACCGGCATGGGGTTCGGTCACGCAAACCGCGCCGATCCGGATTCCCGCGCAGGCATCGGGCAGGTATTTCTGCTTCTGCTCGTGCGTGCCGCGGTGGGCGATGTGCGCGATCGACATGTCGCTGTGCACCGTCAGCGCCGAGGCCACGCCGCCGTAGGACGAACGCGCCAGCTCCTCGCCCAGCACCACGGAAGCCAGCGCGCCCATACCGCCGCCGCCGTACTCCACCGGATGCCGCATGCCCAGGAAACCCATTTCGCCGAGCCGACGGAACACCTCGCGTGGAATCTCGCCGCTTGCTTCCCACTCGTCGCCGTTGGGCACGATCACCTCGTTGACGAAGCGGCGCACCTGCTGGCGCACCATGCGCAGATCCTCGCCCAGAAAATCGGGCTCGCTAAATTCAAATTCAGTCATGAAAGTGCCATTGGTTGATACGGTCAGAGAGGGACATACCCATTTTTATTTATAGTCCGCCTTGTCGGTTTATTTTAGACTCACGCGTCGGACGCATGCAAGGCTCTTGATAAACTTGGCCTAGACAGGAGAAGCCATGCCCCGGGTACGTTCGGACGATTACCAGACCAAGAGTCACGCCATCATGGACTGCGCGGCGGCTCTGTTCGCCAAGGAGGGCTACCCCTCCGCCAAAATGCAAGACGTCGCCAAGGCGTGTGGTGCAACCAAGTCAATGCTGTACCACTACTTCCCGACGAAAGACGACTTGCTGTTCGCCATGCTCATGGAGCATCTTGAGCGCGTGGTGAGCAGCGTCGAGGATGCCATCGCGTTGCAGGCCCCACCGCACGACAAGCTGCTAGCCATGGTGCAGGTCTACACGCAGAAGTCAGCCCAGTCGCGCAGGCGCCACATGATCGCGATGCAAGACGTGAAGTACCTGCCTCGGGCCAAGCAAGCGCCGCTCATCGAACTGCAGCGCAAGCTCACGGACCTCATTGCAGGACTGCTGCGCGAGGTCAACAGCGGCCTACCGGATGAGGTCTACAAGCCCTACACCATGATGCTGATCGGCCTGCTCAACTGGACCGACATGTGGTATCGGCCCAGCGGCGCGATGAAGTCGCAGGAACTGTGTGACCGGATCTCGCGACTGTTTCTCAAGGGCTTCATGGCCGAGAATGCCTGAGGCGGCAGAAACGCCCCCTCCGGCATCGGCATTACTTGACGGTCTTGTAGGTCGCAGTAGCGGAATCCGCCTTTAGCAGGAACAGTTTCGGCGCTGCCAGATGGCTCGAAGGCGTGAAGGTGATCGGTGTCATCGCTCCGGTTTCCAGATCCTTCACTTTGTTGAGCTCGGCGATAGTGCAGTCCCAAGTCAGCGCCTTGCCGCAACGCCCGATCGCATTGAACAATGCCCGGGTGGACGCATAGCCCGTGAACGTGTAGCGGTTCACCCGCGCCTGCTCCTCAGACGACAGGTACTTGCCCAGTTTCTCCACGAAGCCCTTGGCCTCCGGTGCGTTCTCCAGGTAAACATAGTCGACCGTGTAGACGTTCTCGGCGGCCGTCCCCATCATCTTGGCGCTGGCCGGCACGCGCGACACGTACGTGACACCGGTGGGGATCTTGTGACCGATGCGCTCCAGTTCCCTGGCCATGGTCACATTCTCCCCGAGCACGCCACCGGCCATCAGCACCTCTGCACCGGCCTGCTTGACCTTGAGGATCTCGGAGGAGAAGTCGCTCTGCCCCTTCTTGTAGATCTGGCGCGAAACGACCTGCAGTTTCTTCTCCTTTTCGACCCGCTCGAAACCCTGCCGCACGTTCTCGCCGAACTCATCGTCCTGCGAGATCAGCGCCCACTTCTTGCCCGGGTGGAGATCGGCCATCTGGGACACGAGTTCGGCAACCGCGTCGGCCATGTCGTAGCCGACGGCGAATACGTTCTTGATGACGGGCTTGTAGAGGCCCTCGTAAGTGGTGATCGGCGCCATTGCCGGAATCCCTGACTGCTGGATCAGGGACATAGCTGCCTGCGCCTGCGCCGTGCCGGACACCGACGTCAGGGCGAACACTTTGTCGCTGTTGATCAGCTTGCGTACGCCCTGGATGGTGCGCGATGGCACGTAGCCGTCGTCCTCGGAAATCAGTCGCACGCGTCGCCCGTTGATGCCGCCGGCGGCGTTCACTTCGGCAACCGCGACTTTCACGCCCAAATTGTGCGCCACGCCCAGCAGGGCGGGCGGGCCGGTCAGCGGCAGGATGTCGCCGATGACGATTTCGGTGTCCGTCACGCCCTGCTGCGCCGCGGCGGGTACAGATGCGCCCGCGCTCAGCAGACCGAGGACGGCGAGGGTGGTAAGTCTCCTGTTCATGCTAACTCCTTTGGAATCCGGCCTGGGCCGTAGGGTGTGGGGAAATTGATCAGTAGCGCAGAGGCCAATAGACCCAGGCGTGCCGGATGTCGTGCCAGATGCCGCGCAGGCCGCGTGGGTCGAACCTCAGGAAGCCGATGATGGCCAGTCCGTAGAGCACGCTCTTGATCTCGTGCGCACTGGTCGTCAGCAACTCGTTCAGGCGTCCGCCCAACATGGACATCACGGCACTGAACAGATCGGGCAGCGTCACGATGAACACCGTGCCGAGCACCGCCCCGAGCACGGAGCCCAAGCCGCCCACGATGATGATGGCCAGCGCCTCGATCGAAAGCAGGAAGGGGTAGCTCTCCACGCTGATGAAGCTCAGGTACATGCCCATCAAGGCGCCGGCCAGACCGGTAAGCGCCGCGCTTACGAGGAAGGCGAGCAGCTTGAAGCGCACCAGGTTGATGCCCATGGTGCGCGCCGCGATGTCGTTGTCGCGGATGGCCACGAGCGCACGGCCGATGTAGGAGCGCCGGAAGTTCAGCGTCGCCAGCATCGCAAGCACGGCCATGAACAGGCAGAACCAGTAGAACGCACGGTCGCCCGACAAATCGATGCCCACCAGTGTTGGCCGCGCGATCTGGATGCCCCGACCGGCGCCCGTAAAGCTGCCGCCCCCCAGAATGGAGGCGCTCACGATATAGCTGAAGGCCAGTGTCGTGATCGCCAGATACAGCCCGTGCAGGCGCAGCGAAGGAATGCCCACGATCAGACCGAACACTGCTGGCACCACCGCCGACAGCACGAGCGCCAGTTCCGGCGGCAGCCCCAGACGGGTCACGCCGATGGCATAGGTATAGCCGCCCAGCATCAGGAAGCCCACGTGGCCGAGCGATATCAGCCCGGTGAACCCGGTGAGCACGGTCAGTCCCAGCACGCCAACCAGCGTGAAGAGGATGATGGTCATGTGCGACAGCAGGTAGTTGCTGAGCAGCAATGGCGCCGCAACCAGCGCCGCGACCAGCACTACCGTCCAAGCCTTGACCGTGGGCGAGTCCGTCAGGACGATGAGCTCGCCGTACCGTTCCTTGAAATATCCGCTTCTCATCAGACCCTCTCGATCCGTTTTTCGCCAAACAGCCCGAAGGGCCGCACCATCAGAACCACCAGGATCAGCACGAAGCCGGCCACTTCCTTGAGCGCGCTGGACAGATAGCCCCCGACCAGGTTCTCGAACACGCCGATGATCAAGCCGCTGAAACCCGATCCCAGGATGGAGTCGAAGCCGCCGAGCACGGTGGCCGGAAAGGCTTTCAGGCCCAACTCGAAGATCGTCGGCATCAGGCCGTAGATCACGGCGAACATGGCTCCGGCCAAGCCAGCCAGGGCCGATGCCGTGGCCCACGCCACGGCCTGGACCCGCGCCGACGAGATGCCCATGAGACGGGCCACTTTCTCGTCCGCCGCCACCGCGCGCATGGCGACACCGAAGCGGCTGTGCTCCAGGAAAATCCAGAACCCGATCAATGCCAACAGCAGGAAGCCGATGACACCCAACTGGCTTGCACGGATCGAGACGCCGCCTAATGAAACCAGCGCATCCGCGCCGGCCATCTCGAACTTGTGCGGCGAGGCACCCCAGATGATGGTGACCAGCGCGCGCAGCACAACGGCCAGACCGATCGTCACCAGCACGACCGAAAGCACCGGCTCGCCCAGCATCGGCCGCATGATCAGGCGTTCGCACAGCAAGCCCAGCAGCGCGCCCAGCACGATCGCGATGACGATGGTGACGATCGCGCCCGTGCCCAGCAGGTTGGCCAGCGACCAGGTCGTGTAGGCCGTCAGCATGGCCATCTCGCCCTGGGCGAAGTTGACGATGCCGGTCGCCTTGAAGATGACCGCAAAGCCCATCGCGACAAGACCGTAGATCGCGCCGACGACCAGCCCCGAGAGCACGAGTTGGATGAAGTAGTCCATTCAGGCACCCCCGTAGATGATGTCGAGTTCGCGCGCGAACTTCTTGTTGATCAGGCCCCGGCGCACCTTCTGCGTGGCGGTGAGTTCACCGTCGTCGTGGTCCAGCTCTTTTTCCAGAAGCACGAACTTGCGGATGTTTTCCACGCGGGCGAACTTCGCGTTGACCTCGTCGACGACGCCCTGGATCAGTTCGAGGACCTCCTCCATCTGGGTCAGCGACTTGAAGGTCGTGTACTGCAGGTTGCGCTCGGCGGCCCAGCGGCCGACGCTGTCGAAGTCGATCTGGATCAGGCCACCCAGGAACTTCCTGCCTTCGCCGACCACGATGGCCTCGCGCACGTAGGGGCTGTCCTTGAGCGCGTTCTCGATTTCAGAGGGCGCGATGTTCTTGCCCCCGCTCGTGATGATGATGGCCTTCTTGCGGTCGACCACCACGATCTCGCCTTCGCCCCGCTTCTCCACGATATCGCCGGTCGCGAGCCAGCCCTCGGACGAGAGGATGTCGCTCGTTCCCTTGTCGTCGAAGAGGTAGCCCTTGAAGACGCCCGGCGAGCGCACGAAGACCTCGCCATCGTCACCGACCTTCCACTCAACGCCATCCATCGCGGGGCCGCAACTGCCCGATATGAAGGGTCGACCCGGCACCTGCACGAAGCACAGGCCGCCGGCCTCCGTGAGACCGTAGCCCTGCCCCACCGGAAGGCCGACGATGTCGAAGAACTTCAGCGTTTCAGGCGAGACGGAAGCGCCACCGCACATGCGGGTGTGCGTGCGATTGAGCCCCATGTGGCGCTGCATGTTGCGAAACAGCACCAGGTACCAGAACGCGAATTCCAACCTGTCGCCCAACGCAACCAGGCGCCCATGCTCTGCCCGGCGATCGGAAAGCGCGCGCCCGCGCCTCATGCCTTTTCGGTACAGCCACTGTTGCAGCCTCCCGCTGTCCTTCATCCGGAATTCGAAGCCCTGCTGCAGCTTCTCCCAGATGCGCGGCACGCCCAGGAAGAAGGTCGGCGCAATCTCGCGGATGTTGGTGGAAACCGTATCGATGGATTCCGCGAAGTTCACGCAGCCGCCCGACAGCAAGTGCTGCACGGTGGAATACGTGCGCTCGGCCACATGGCACAGCGGCAGGTAGCACACGGATTCGAACGGCTTGTCCACCATCTGGCGCGCGACCATGTAAGCGTAGGCGCCATAGACGAAGTTGCGGTGCGTCAGCATCGCGCCCTTGGGTGGGCCCGTCGTGCCCGAGGTGTAGACGAGGATGTTGACATCGTCGGGCATCAGTGAATCGATCGCGGCGTCCAGCCAGCGCTCGGCATCGGGGTGCTCGGCCGCGTACCGGTCGCCCAGTTCGAGCAGGTGTGTGAACGCATGGGGACGGCCGTTCTCGTAGCGGCGCAGTCCCTTCATGTCGACGCAGAAGATGTGCTGCAGGTGCGGCAACCCGTTGCCATTCGCCATGGCGTCGAGCACCTTGTCGGTCTGCTCCTGGTCGCCCGTCACCGCCAGCTTGGCCTGGCAGTGGCCCGCGATGTACTGCACCTCGGGCCAGGGATTGGTCGGGTAGATGCCCACCACCTGCACGCCGATCATCTGGGCGCCCAGGTCCGCGTAGAACCACTCAGGCACATCCTCACCGGCGATGATGATGCGATCGCCGCGCTTGAGGCCCAGTTGGGTCAAGCCGAAGGCCGCACGTCGCGCGTCGCGGTAGTAGTCGGCCCACGTGCGGCCACGCCAGATGCCGTGGATCTTCTCGCGCAGCGCCACCTGGCCGCCGCGCTCCTGCGCTCGCCTGCGCAGCAGGCCCGGCATCGTCGCCTCACCCCGGATCAGCTTGTCATGATCAAGCATGTGCCGCCTCCTCGCCCAGATAGGCCTGCAGCACCCTCGGATTGGCCGCAATTTCGGCAGGCGTGCCATCGGCTATCAAGGAGCCGAAATCCAGCACATAGACGCGATCAGACAAATCCATCACCACCTGCATGTCGTGTTCGATCATCAACACCGCCACCCCGAACTCGTCGCGGATGTCGAGCGTGAAGCGTGCGATGTCTTCTTTTTCCTCGCGGTTCATGCCCGCCACGATTTCATCCAGCAACAGCAGCTTCGGCTCGCAGGCCAGCGCCCTGCCCAGTTCCACACGTTTTTGCTGGCCGTAGGCGAGCTGGCTCACCGGCTTGTCGCGCAGCTCTTCGATCTCCAGGAATTCGATGATCTGCTCGACCTTTTCGCGCGCGGCGATTTCCTCGCGGCGCGGTCGCCCCCAATGCAGGAAAGACTCCAACACCGAGTAGCGGAAGTGGATGTGACGCCCGACCAGCAGGTTTTCCACCACGCTGCCGTGGCGGAACAGCGCAAGGTTCTGGAAGGTGCGGCCGATGCCCAGGCGCGCGAAGTCCGAGGATTTGAGCCCCGCCACGTCCTGACCCTGGAACAGGATCTGCCCGCTGCTGGGTGGCAGCACGCCACTGATCAGGTTGAAGGTGGTGGTCTTGCCCGCGCCATTCGGACCGATCAGGCTCACGATCTCGCCGGGCATCACCTTCAGACTGACATCGTTGACAGCCTTCACACCGCCGAACCGCTTGGAGATCTGGCGCGCCTCGATCACGGGATGCTGATTCGCGCTCATGACAGCCACCTCTTGCGGCGTTTGTAGTGCTTCACGTCTTTCATGTGGGTGCGGCCCGCCTGCGAAGACAGACCGAGGTAGAACTCGCGCACGTCCTGGTTGCGGCGCAATTGCTCGCTGGTGCCGTCGAGCACCACGCGGCCGTTTTCCATGATGTAGGCGTAGTCGGCGATCGCCAGCGCGCGGCTGGCGTTCTGCTCGACCAGCAGGATGGCCAGTCCAGATGATTGGCGCAGTCGGGAGATGCTGTTGAAGATCTCCGCCACGATCAGCGGCGCCAGGCCCAGCGAAGGCTCATCGAGCGCGAGCACCTTGGGCTGGCTCATCAGCGCGCGGCCGATGGCCACCATCTGCTGCTCGCCGCCGGAGAGGTAGCCGGCTGTATGCCGGCGCATGTCGGCCAGGCGCGGGAACAGATCGAACACGTAGTCGCGCGCCTGCGCGAGCTTGCCCGCGTTCTGCAGGTGGGCACCCGCGATCAGGTTCTCCTCCACCGTCAGCGTGGCGAAAAGGCGGCGCCCCTCGGGTACCTGCACCATGCCGTTCTTGACGATGTGCGGCGCGGGCGCGCGTTCGATGGCCTCGCCGAACAGGTGGATGGAGCCCTTCTCGATCTCGCCGTCCTCGGCATCGAGCACACCGGAGATGGCCTTGAGGACGCTGGATTTCCCAGCACCGTTGGAGCCCAGCAGCGCGACGATCTGACCCGGGCGAACCTCGAGCGAGACGTCACGGACCGCCTCGATCGCGCCACCGTAGACGATCTGGATGTTATGCACGGCAAGGGCCGGCGGAGCCGTGGAAGTCGGCGAATGTGGAGCGGTCATTTTTTGAGTAGTCTCCAAATAATTAGTCCGACTAGACGGACTTTATATTGAGCGAATTATGTGTGTAACCAGTTTCAACCTTGCTTAGGGTTTACCTGTAGTGGAGGCCGCCGAGATCACAAGAAGCTCCTTGAGCGGTACCGTCTCATCAGTGAGCTGCTCGACGTCGACCACCACGGACTGCGCCAGTGCGCGGCGCGTCAGCATGAAGTCGCCGGGCCGATTAATTGCGTCGATGGCCAGCAGACGATTGCCCTGCAGATAAAAGGCGCAGAAGCTGCGCGAGGCCGGATCACCACGCAGCACGCAGCGGTCATGGCCTTGCGAGAGCCCCGCCATCTGCAGCTTGAGGTCGTACTGATCGGACCAGAACCACGGCACGCTGTGGTTCGGCTTGGGCTTGCCGCAAAGCCAGGACGCGGCAGCGCGGGCCTGTTCGAGCGCGTTGGGCACCGATTCGAGCCGCAACTCGCGGTTGTAGAGCACATGGTGCTGCAGCGTGTTGTCCCCGGCCGCCACGATGTCGGGGTCGGCCGTGCGCGCGAGTTCATCCACCGGGATGCCGCCCTCGCCCGCCAGGCCGGCGGCCGCCGCGGCCTCGATGTTGGGCAGCATGCCGATCCCGGCCACCACCAGATCCGCGGGGACGCGCTGGCCGTTGCTGCAATGCACGGCCACGATGCGC
>Ga0172382_10000545_pt1 | contig 71104 bp, 65 predicted proteins | sample Leawel138RmetaG_FD_122245 | JGI IMG/M metagenome (GOLD analysis project Ga0172382, IMG submission 122245) | Leachate microbial communities from a municipal landfill in Southern Ontario, Canada - Leachate well 138R metaG | ecosystem: Engineered > Solid waste > Landfill > Unclassified | place...
GACTTCGTCTGGTGGATTGTCGAACCTGTTCAACAGACTCAATGAAGGTACCACTTTCTAGCACGTAAGGAACCGAGCCGACTTGGAGATGGAGCCTCTACCCGCTAATCGTTGACTCACTCGGGATCGCTTTGGACCTAGACAAATAAACTCACCTCGGGTATAATTTACCTTGACGGCTAAATGTCCCGGGTGTGGGACAATTTTGGGCCGTAGCGGGGCGTGCTTTATCCCGGAGCTTTGTCCAGGGGGGAATGTTGCAGTAGATACCGAACGTATTTGCTGCCTAGTTTATGGAGAAAGTAGAAGTGATGCAAACCGTTGTACCCGAAAGCAGGGAGTTGATAGAACGAAGGTACATTATCCTTCGGAATATCTACTTTTCTCAGCCGGTAGGACGACGTGCCCTCGCTGCGAAATTGGATTTTAGTGAGCGGACCATTCGCCGGGAGGTAGAGGTTTTAAGACAACAGGGGCTTGTCGAACCGGACCCATTAGGGATGCGGTTAACTTCTGAAGGCGAGCTCATCCTAGCAAGGCTCACCGACTTTTTGCATGATCTTTTGGGATTGGGAGAGTTGGAGAGAAGCGTTGAAAAACTGCTTAACCTAAAGGAAGTCCTAGTTGTTCCCGGCGATTCCGATCGTGATGAGACGATTAAGAAGGAAATCGCCAAGGCTACGGTGCAGTTTCTGCTCAAACGTCTTGAGGGCGGGCAGGTTCTGGTAGTCACTGGTGGGACAACCTTGGCGGAAGTGGCACGATACCTACCGCCTCTGCAGGATAAGAAGGAAGTAGTTGTCGTACCCGGGCGGGGGGGACTTGGAGAGAACGTAGAGCTGCAGGCCAATACCATAGCTGCTGCCTTTGCCAACCACTTAGGAGGTACCTACCGACTGCTTCATGTACCCGATGATCTTGATCAAGAGGTACTTTCCACGATTTGCAATGAGCCTAAGGTAAGAGAGATCGTGGACTTAATCCGTTCTGCGGATATGGTTCTCCATGGGATCGGTACTGCCCAGGAGATGGCTAGAAGACGAGCCTTGAGTATGGAGCAAAGAAAGAAGCTGTTTGACAGCGGTGCGGTGGGGGAAGCCTTCGGTTATTATTTCAATGAAGAAGGCCAGATTGTTCATTCGGTTACCAGTGCTGGTTTACATTTTCATGACCTTGCCAACATTGGTCTTGTGGTAGCCGTCGGCGGAGGGCATACTAAAGCTGATGCTGTAGTATCCGTGCTTGCCCATGGTTATCAGGATGTACTTATTACAGACGAAGGAGCTGCCCGACAGATTCACGCCAGACTAACTGGTGGAAAGGGCTGATCCTATATACCCAAGGGGTTTGGGGTTGTTACTTAATCAACAGGAAGGAGAGAGTATGATGGCAATTAAGATTGCGATTAATGGATTTGGTCGGATTGGACGGAATGTACTAAGAGGTGCGTTCAAGGATCCCGATTTGGAGTTTGTGGCGATCAATGATCTGACTGATGCTAAGACCCTTGCGCATCTACTCAAGTATGACTCAGTACATGGTATCTTTGATGCCGAAGTTTCCGCAACCGACAACGCGATCGTCGTTGACGGGAAAGAGATCAAGATTTTCTCTGAAAAGAATCCCGCAGTCTTGCCTTGGAAGGAATTAGGTGTGGATGTTGTTGTAGAGTCCACTGGTGTATTTCGGAAGAGGGATCAAGCACAATGGCACCTCGATGCTGGGGCCAAGAAAGTAATCATTACCGCTCCGGCGAAAAACGAGGATATCACGATCGTCATGGGTGTAAACGAAGCACAATATGACCCGGCTAATCATCACGTGGTTTCCAATGCTTCTTGTACCACCAACTGTCTAGCTCCTGTAGCTAAGGTTGTCCATGAGAACTTCGGAATCAAACGGGGCTTTATGACCACCGTTCACTCCTATACCAATGACCAGCAGATCCTGGATTTACCTCATAAGGATCTACGAAGGGCCCGAGCTGCAGCGATGAGCATTATCCCCACAACCACGGGTGCAGCGGTGGCTGTTGGCCTAGTACTGCCAGAGTTGAAGGGTAAATTGGACGGTTTTGCCATGCGGGTTCCGACCCCCGATGTATCCATTGTGGATCTTACCTGTGAACTAGAGAAGACAGCTACTGCAGAGGAGATCAACGCTGCGTTGAAGAAAGCAGCTGATGGTCCCTTGGCCGGTGTCTTGGGCTATACCGAGGATCCCTTGGTCTCCATGGATTACAAGGGAAACAGCAATTCAGCTATTGTCGATGGTCAGCTCACCAATACTTTGGGTGGCAACTTTGTCAAGGTTGTTGCTTGGTATGATAACGAGTGGGCATATTCCCTACGCGTCGCTGACCTAGCGAAGTTCATGGCCAAAAAGGCGTAAGTGTTTGTGCATGGACCGGGTAGCGTCTACCCGGTCATTTCTTGCGGAGGTGATTGCTGTGCAGAAGATGAGCGTCCGGGATATTGATGTGAAGAATAAAACGGTCCTTGTGCGGGTGGATTTTAACGTACCGATGCAGGATGGGCAGATTACCGATGATAACCGCATTCAAGCTGCCTTGCCTACCATTACTTACCTGATCGAACAGGGAGCCAAGGTTGTATTGTGTTCCCATCTCGGTCGGCCGAAGGGCAAAGTGGTTTCTGAGCTCCGTCTGGATCCAGTTGCTAAAAGGCTAAGCGAGCTTTTGAACCAGGAAGTCACCAAGGTTGATGACTGTGTTGGCCCAGTTGTGGAGGAAGTTGTGGCGAAAATGGAGGCGAAGGATGTCGTTCTTTTGGAGAACCTTCGTTTCCACGGGGAAGAAGAGAAAAATGCCGCCGCCTTTGCCCAACAGTTGGCCAGCATTGCGGATATCTATGTGAATGATGCCTTTGGGGCCGCCCATCGGGCGCATGCCTCCACCGAAGGGGTAGCAAAACATATTCCGGGGGTAGCCGGTTTCCTGATGGAAAAGGAAATCTCCGTGATGGGTAAGGCCCTAGAAAACCCTGAGCGGCCCTTTGTAGCCATTTTAGGTGGGGCGAAGGTAAAGGATAAGATTGGTGTTATCCAAAACCTATTGTCTAAGGTAGATTCCTTACTCATTGGTGGCGGTATGGCCTATACCTTCCTCAAGGCCCAAGGCTTGGAGATTGGTAATTCTTTGTTGGATGAAGACGGTTTAGGACTTGCCAAGGAACTGATGGATCTGGCGGAAAAGAAGGGGGTCAACATGTTTTTGCCTGTTGATGTGGTGGTAGCTCAGGAGTTTGCCCCTGATAGCCCCCATAAGACCGTCGATGTTAAGGAGATTCCTGCGGACTGGATGGGCCTAGATATTGGGCCAAAGACCAGAGCCCAGTTTGCTAGAGTGATTAAGCGAGCAAAGACAGTGGTTTGGAATGGTCCCATGGGGGTATTCGAGATGGATGCCTTTGCTAAGGGGACCTTTGAAGTAGCCCAGGCCTTAGCAGATGCTGATGCTGTAACGATTATCGGTGGAGGGGATTCCGCAGCCGCGGTGGAAAAGGCGGGGTTGGCGGAGAAGATTACTCATGTGTCCACCGGTGGAGGTGCTTCCCTAGAGTTCTTGGAGGGGAAAGCGCTGCCTGGTGTTGAGGCGCTAAAGGATCGCCAGTAATTCCTAACCCTCCACCCTTTAGGTGGAGGGTCGTAGAACTACGTTAGGTGGGGGGGAAGCCAACTGATGCGGCAACCGATTATTGCAGGGAACTGGAAAATGAACGGTACCATCGAAGAAGCCGAGCAACTAAGTAAGAAAGTAGCTGAATTGACGGCTACATACGATAACGTTGAAGTGGTCGTAATTCCGGTTTTTACGGCTTTATCGAAGGTTTATGATATGATCAAGGACACTAATGTGAAACTTGGCGCCCAGAACCTATTCTGGGAGGAAAAAGGCGCCTATACCGGTGAGATATCTCCAACAATGCTTCTTGATGTTGGGTGTGAGTACGTGGTGGTCGGTCACTCGGAGCGGCGGCAGTACTTTCATGAAACCGATCAGGATGTAAATACAAAGGTAAAGGCTGCGCTAAAATATGGTCTAAAACCCATTATGTGTGTCGGGGAGACCTTAGAACAAAGAGAGCAAGACCTAACAGAGCAAGTGGTTATTGGTCAATTGCAGGCTGGCCTGCGGGATGTGTCAGGGGAGCAGCTCGCAAATATTGTGATTGCCTATGAGCCAGTTTGGGCCATTGGTACAGGAAAGACGGCCACCTCAGAGGAAGCCAATCGAGTCATTGGCATCATCCGGGATACTGTTGCCAAACTGTACGACGGAAAAGTGGCCGATGCTATTCGTATTCAGTACGGTGGTAGCGTTAAAGCTAACAATGCCGAGGAGATCATGCAGCAGCCCGAGATTGATGGATGTTTGGTGGGCGGAGCGAGTTTGGATGCAACTGCCTTTATGACCATTGTGGCCGCAGGAGCAAAGTCGGTGTGTTAATGCAAGGGAGGAAGACAGTGGGTATGAGACCTGTTGCGCTGGTGATCCTGGATGGATGGGGTTACAGCGAGGAGACACATGGTAATGCGGTGGCACAAGGCCATACGCCGAATCTTGATCAGTATTGGAATACTTACCCCCATTCATTTCTTTCGGCCTCGGGTCCCTCCGTTGGTCTTATGGAAGGACAGATGGGGGATTCTAATGTTGGTCACCTCAATATTGGTGCAGGGCGGATTGTCTACCAGCACGTTGAAAGAATTAATGTTGCGATTAGGGACGGCTCGTTTTTTGCCAACGATGCCCTTCTTGGGGCCATCAAACATGCCAAAGACAACGATGGGGCACTACATCTGATGGGGTTGGTGTCCCCAGGTGGTGTGCACAGCCACAGTAATCATTTGTATGCCTTGCTGAAAATGGCAAAGGATGCGGGACTTTCCCAAGTTTTTGTCCACTGCTTTCTTGATGGGCGAGATGTACCACCAAAGAGTGCCTTGGAGTATGTCAAGGGACTAGAAGAGCAAATGAGGGAAATAGGGGTGGGACGTATCGCTACTGTTTCCGGTCGGTACTATGCGATGGACCGGGATAATCGTTGGGAGCGCCTAAACCTAGCCTATGATGCTATGGTCCTTGGGAAAGGACGGATGGCCGAGGATCCTGTGCAAGCTGTTTTAGATGCCTACGATGCCGATGAAACCGACGAGTTTGTCCTGCCTACAGTCATTGGTCAGGAGGGAAAGCCCACTGCTGTGATTGAGGACAATGATGCGGTTATCTTCTTCAACTTTCGAAGTGATCGGGCTAGGCAGTTAACTTACTCCTTTGTCCGGGAGGATTTCCAAGGGTTTCAAAGAGAAAAGTGGCCTAAGGTTCACTTTACTTCCTTTACGCAGTATGCGGAGGATTTGGAGATTCCCTTTGCTTTTATGCCCGATGAGCCAGAGACTACTCTAGGGAAGGTCGTCAGTGACGCAGGTCTTACCCAACTGCGGATCGCTGAGACAGAGAAATATGCCCATGTTACCTTCTTTTTCAACGGGGGTCAGGAAGTGGAGTTCCCGGGGGAGCGAAGACGCTTGATTCCCTCTCCGAAGGTGGCCACCTATGATCTGCAGCCAGAGATGAGTGCACCAAAGGTAACCGAGGCAGTTCTTGAAGAGATCCAAAAGGGTGTTGACCTTATTGTCCTAAATTATGCTAACCTGGACATGGTGGGGCATACCGGTGTAATGGAAGCTGCCCTTAAGGCGGTGGCCGCGGTGGATGAATGCTTAGGCAAAGTTGTCCAGGCGGTACAAGATGCCGGTGGATGTCTACTAGTGATTGCCGATCATGGAAATGCGGAGCAAATGGTGGATCCGGATACCGGTAAACCTCATACAGCCCATACCAGTAATCCTGTACCAGCCATACTAATCTGTGATAAACTAAAGGATAAGGTACAAATGCGTTCTGGAATACTGGCCGATGTGGCTCCTACCATTTTGGAATTGCTAAACATAGATCAGCCCATTATTATGAAGGGCGAATCTTTGATTACAAAGGAGGCAAAACAATGACCATTATTGATGGTGTAATCGCAAGACAGATTCTGGATTCAAGGGGTAACCCCACCGTGGAAGTAGAAGTCTATCTGGCCGATGGTAGCATGGGTCGTGCCGCGGTTCCCTCGGGAGCATCCACTGGTGCCTTTGAAGCTGTTGAGCTAAGAGATGGGGATAAGGATCATTATCTCGGTAAAGGCGTACTTAAGGCAGTCAACAATGTCAATGAGAAGATCGCTGAGGAACTGATCGGGTGGGACGCTGTTGATCAGGTGGGTATCGACACCTTTTTGTGCGAACTAGACGGTACGGATAATAAGGGCAAACTTGGCGCCAATGCGATCTTGGGTGTTTCCATGGCGGTGGCTAAAGCTGCGGCTAACTCCCTAGGCTTACCCTTGTACCGCTATTTGGGCGGTGTAAACGGCAAGGTGCTTCCTGTGCCGATGATGAACATTCTCAACGGTGGGGAACATGCAGATAACAACGTGGATATCCAGGAGTTCATGGTGATGCCCGTGGGAGCCAAGCGGTTCTCCGAAGCTCTGCGTATGGGTGCCGAGGTTTTTCACAGCCTTAGAAGCGTCCTGAAGGAGAAGGGCTTGAATACGGCCGTTGGTGATGAAGGCGGCTTTGCTCCTAATCTGAAATCCAACGAGGAAGCCATTGAAGTTATTCTCGAAGCCATTGAACGGGCCGGCTATGCGCCCGGTGAAGATGTAATGATTGCTCTGGATGTGGCCTCAACGGAGATGTTTGCCAATGGTAAGTACCACTTTGAAGGAGAAGGTGTGACTAGGACTCCTGATGAGATGATTGCCTTTTACGAGTCCTTGGTCAGCAAGTATCCGATTATCTCGATTGAAGACCCCTTGAGTGAAGAAGAGTGGGATAGCTGGGGCAAGGCCACTGCCTCTTTGGGTAAGAAGCTACAGATTGTGGGCGACGATTTGTTTGTAACCAATACCAAGCGTCTATCCCGAGGTATTGAATTAGGTGTAGGTAACTCAATTTTGGTGAAGGTTAACCAAATCGGGACGATTACCGAGACCCTTGATGCTGTGGAAATGGCCAAACGGGCTGGCTATACGGCGGTTATTTCCCATCGGTCCGGGGAGACAGAGGATGTTACCATTGCAGATATTGCTGTAGCTACCAATGCCGGTCAAATTAAGACTGGTGCACCTAGCCGGACGGATCGAGTTGCCAAGTATAACCAGCTGCTGCGCATTGAAGAGGAGCTAGGGGATACAGCCGAGTATTTGGGCAAGGATGCATTTTACAATCTTCGGTAGTATGACAGATGACAAGCACAGGATGTCAAACATCTTGTGCTTGTTTCCTAAGGTGTGGTACAATAGGCTCTAGCGGAGGTGGTTTTTGTGGCAACGGTGCTTTCTGTATTACAGTGGTTGATTTCCCTAAGCCTAATTGTGGTTGTCCTTTTGCAGCCAAGTGCTGGAGAGGGTCTCGGCTCGATTGGTGGGGGTGCTCAACTTTTCTCCAGGAAGAAAGGTTCCATAGAAATATTGGAGAAGGCAACGAAGGTATTAGCGGTTTGTTTTATGGGGTTATCTGTGGTTATGGCGATTTTTCTTTAACCCTTCAGGTCGGCAGGCGGGCGGTGGCCCGCTTTTTTTGATCTTGGAAGCTTGAGGCTAATTGCAAATACCAAAACCAGGATCACACAAGTTGTTCCCATTCCCTTAACCATTCCTGCATGGTCTGAAATCGCTCCAATACCAGCGGGAATAACCATGCCGCCTAAGGAGGCGCTGGTAATCAAAAGGCCGGAGACTGTGCCTATGGATTGTGGGAACAGATCGCTTCCCATGGCGATTGCTGTGGGAAATAAGCCGGCTAAGAAAAATCCGGTTAGCATGAACCCGATGGTAATTAGAGGTAATGCTTGGCCGAACACAGCCATACCTAAAAACACAGCGGCTCCTCCGGTACACAGCAAGATTGTCCCTCTATACCCAAGGCTAGAAGATAAGCGACTGCAGGTTAACCGGCCAGCGGATAACCCAAGATTATATAAGGAGAGAACCAAGGAAGCGGCTAAGGGAGTAAAGGTAAAGGTAGCCGACAGATACTGATTAAGCCATCCCACAATGCCATGTCCCACCCCTGTATAGGCAAACATGGTGATAGCTAAAAGCCAAAAGGCAATATTTCCGCCAATGGCGCGGACCACGCTTGGATCTAGTTTCCTGCTTGTGGAGGAGTCTGCCTGCGGATAGATGAGGCAACAAGATGATATGCAGTAAAGGAGCGCACAGGCGGCGATGATGAAAAACAACGCCCGCCAATTGGTGCTCATGGATAGGTAGATACCTGCAATCAGGGATCCAAGACAGGAACCAATTCCGAAAAAGGCGTGTAATCTGTTTAAGGCATAGCCCCGGTTTTCGGGATACAGGTCTGCAATCAGGGCATTAACCGCGATGTCTAAAAGGCCGTAGCTTAGGCCCGTGGTAAAGATGAAGAACAGATGACTGAGCCAGGTCTTTGCCAATCCATATCCGGCTAAACTCAAGGACAGAAGCATGGAACCAAAGACAATTAGCGGCTTACGACCGTAGATATCCGAGATGGAGCCGCCAAACAACACCGCAATGAGTCGTCCCACTGACATCAGCGTAAACACCGTTCCGGCCGTTAACAATGAAATTTCGTAGTCTGCAATTACAAAGGGCAAAGTCGGCCCGATGATGTTCATTAGTATTCCCAGAAGCAACAAGGCCAAATGTGCATTCCGAGTTAGCATGTGTTGTTCCATAGATAAGTCTCGCTTCTTATTCAATGTTAGCAAAAAAGCAAGGCTGAGACTGCCTTGCTTTAAATTCAAAGTTTGGTGGAGGTGAGCGGAATTGCACCGCTGTCCACAAGCAAAGCCACACCGGTCTCTACGAGCATAGCCCTTATTTTGAATTCGCTCCCAGCAACTCGTAAGGGCCCGATCTGCTGTAAGCTAGCCTTTTAGGATTCCCTCTGCCTTAAAGGCTTTTGGCCGAGGTAGCCTGCATAAGATGACACCCACTCTTGCATCCTGCAGGCGTGATGCAAGGGGGCGTGGCTACTTAAGCAGCCAGTGCGTAGTCTGCGTTATTGGCAGTTATTGTTTGTTCCCGCTGTTTAACGAGGCACGGGACCTCGACTCGCTACCGATGTTCCTTCTACCTGTGTCGAGTCTAATACACCCCCAGGAAATTATGCTTGCTGTTTTTCCTTTAGTGCCCTTGAAATCTGACGCTGGGCGTCTCTTTTCGCGATGTCTTCTCGCTTATCGAAGCTTCGCTTTCCCTTAGCTAAGGCCAGCTCTATCTTAACCAAACCTCGGCTAAAATACAAGCGAAGAGGCACTAAAGTATAACCCTTTTGCTTTGTCTGACCAATAAGCCGATTAATCTCACGCTTGTGCAACAACAGCTTACGCTTACGTTTTGGCTCATGATTAAATCGGTTTCCTTGATCATAGGTACTTATGTGACAATTATACAGGAAAACCTCGCCGGTTTCAACTCCGGCATAGCTGTCTTTTAAATTTGCCCGACCAAGTCTTAAGGACTTGACCTCGGTTCCGGTAAGCACAATACCAGCCTCGAAGGTTTCCTCTATATGGTAATCATGTCGGGCTTTGCGGTTTTCCGAAATGACCTTAATCCCTTCTGATTTCGCCAAACGGATCACATCCTACTATTTGCAGCTTCTATGCATATTATATGCGGAAGACAGACTAGAAGCAAATAGAGATATCACAAGACGCCGATGCTCTTTCGCATAGCTTTTATTTATGTTGGTTAAGCCCTCCCCTGGAGACCCTCTTGGTGCAATACTGTCAATAGTTTGCACGCTTTAGCTTAGTTGCAAAGATGGGTCAACTTTGATATACTGTTTTCATGTATTAGTGGGTACTGACAGGCCTATTTGGCACGCGTGCACGAAGGACAAAGGTCGAAAGGCTAGATTTACTAATGATCAAATATATATCTGGGGGAGGTAATTGCTGCATGATTCGTACCGAGAACCTGACCAAGCGGTATGATGCTCTAACCGCGGTCAAGGACTTGAACATTCACGTACAGAAGGGCGAGATCTACGGATTTCTCGGACCCAACGGTGCGGGGAAGACAACCACGATTATGATGATCCTAGGTTTGCTTCCGCCCACCTACGGAAAATGCTGGTTATTTGGTGAACAGATCAAGGATAACTACTTTGGCGTTAAGCTGCGGATGGGTGTACTAGCAGAATTCCATTATTTGTATGAAGAAATGACCGCGTACGAATACCTAAACTTCTTTGCCCGGTTATACCAAGTGCCAAATCCTGAAAAGAAGGTACAAGAGGTCCTGTCCCGGGTCAACCTATGGGATCGGCGCTCGGCATTTCTTGGAGGCTACTCCAAGGGAATGAAGCAAAAACTGAGTTTTGCCCGGGTGCTTTTGCACGATCCAGAGCTTCTGATTCTAGATGAGCCAGTTAACAGTCTTGACCCTTACGGTATCAAGGAAATCCGTGACATCATCACGGAGGAAAAAGAGCGGGGTGTAACGGTTCTGTTGTCCAGTCATATCCTTTCCGAAGTTGAGCGGACTTGTGATCGGGTGGGCATTATGAACAAGGGAAGGCTATTAATTGAGGATTCAATGGATCAGGTGAAGCGGCGGATTGCCGAAGAACGGGAGATCGTCGTTGAATTGGCCACTGTTACCGATGAGTTAGTACAAGCTGTGCAAGAGATGGATGTAGTCCTTAGTGTCGAGACAGAGGGCAACTACCTAGTGATTAAGGTTAAGCCTGAGATTGACGGAAGGGCAGAGATCGCCCAAGCTATTGCCAGCAAACAGGGTCTTGTTTTAGGCATGCAGGTTAAGGAAATAAGCCTGGAAGATGCCTTTGTGACGATTACCGAAAAGAACCTTTCCATGTTGACAAAGGAGGGAGCAGCATGAGTACAATGTCGCGTCGGTTCCATGCCGCTAAGCTGATTAGTACCAGGGAATGGAAGGACACGTGGTACAAGCCAGGGATATACTTCGTCATGGCTCTATCCCTTGTTATTGCGGCTTTTGTACTAAAGAGCTCTCTATCAGGAGTGGCCGATATTAAGGCAACGGTCATCGCAAGTCCACTGACCCTTGCTCTGTTTTTCGCGGTCGCCTTAGGGACAACCTATCTGGCCCTTTGCTCTGCCATGGCTATTGCCAGAGAAAGGGAAACAGGAACCCTAGAGGTGCTGTTTTATGGTCCTGTGGATAGTGTTTCCTATGTTTTTGGCAGATTCATCGAACAAATCATGACCTTCGTGACCATGTTGGTATTTTTCGCAGTGTACTTTGTTATCGCTGGGAGTTTCACTAACATTGGGTTTTCCGTCACCTTCCTACTCATGCTAATCTTTTCAGTGTTTGTGGCGGGTGCGATGGTTTCCTTTGGTATTTTTATCTCTTCACTCATCGGGCGGATCCGTTCGTCCATCATTGTTTTTCTAGCATTAGTCATTTTCTTTCTAGGGTTTTCCTTAGGCTATAATGTACTTGTTAACATTCCAGGTGACCAACTGACGATGACCCAGACCTATTTGCGGGTAATCCTTCAGGCAGTCAATACTGTTTTGGCCTGGGTATCACCTTTTGCCTATCTGCAAAGAGGATTTGATGCCGCTGCGTTGCATGAGGTAAGTAATTACCTAGTAAGTATCGGTCAGACCCTGGTCTATAGTCTTGTGCTTCTAGTTGCGTCCATTGTTTGTTTTAACAAGAGGGGGGTAAAACGATGAGTAAAAACACCTTACTAATTGCTTTGCTGACAAGTATTGTTCTAGCAGCGATTTGTGTTCCCGCAGGTGCCGTACCCCCAACCAAGGAATGGCAGATGTGTTATGGGATTAGCGCTTGGACTGGCATGACATTAGAAGGCACCATTGCTCCACGCCAGGCAGATACGATCTATCTGATCGCAGACCATAACAATATTATTCACACCGCTGAAACAGAGGTTTATTATTGGCCGATCACCGGTGAATACAAGGCCAACTGGATGGAGTACCGGGAAGTTGTTGATGGTACCCTTGAGATCTACCAGGGAGGTAAATTGTATGAAACCCTGGAAAAAAGGGATTACACCACGTATTACACTGAGTCCTATGGCCAGGGGCAGGTGCACCTGGCCTTTGATGAAGAGGCCACTATTAAGTATCAGGAATACCAAACGGCCATGGACAACTACTGGAATGCTGTGCGGCAGTTTTACGATGATAAGGCAGCTTGGGATGCGTTGATGACAGAAATGCTTAAGGAAGTACAGGAGACGGGGATTCCCAAAAAACCAGAGGAGATTCCCGAACCACCAGTACAGCCCGAGATGCCCAAGTTCTATGTGTATAAGCCACAGGCTGCCTTTGTGTTAAACCTGCCCCCGGGTGAGTACAAAATCCGTATGCTAGATACCGAAGGACAGGAAGTAGCCGATAGCGCACGGAAACTAGTAGTCTACTCCCATCGACGGACGGGCCTTGGGTACCAAATGAGGCCGGACAGCCGTTGGAATCAGTTCCTACTGTCCAATGACATTAGTCAAGTGATCTATGTTAAAGATGAGACGGCCTTTTATATGCTGCCCTTTGAAAGCAAGGAATACGATCGGTTCTACTATATTAGGATGCTCTCCTTGCACAGTCCCTTAGCTGGACAGGGAACTAAAGGGATGGGGCTTTGGGTACAGCTTGAGGAAATGCCAGGTCTAACTCTCCAGGTGCTTCATGATGGTAAGGTCGTCCAGGAGATCTCGAAAAAACCCTACTATGTGGAGCAGACATCGGGATACGCCCTAGGCTACAACGTGGTTGAATTTGACCCAGAAGCTGAAGGAATGACAGGTAGAACTGCCACCTTTGAAGGTTACAAGTTGGACCTTACGGATAACCAAGGAACTTGGCAGCTGCGGTTTGTAGATGCCAATGGCGATGTGGTACCGGGAAGTGTTCGGGAACTGCGGTGGATCCAAGATGATGACCTCTGGGTGATCTTTGTTGTGGCCCTGATACCGTTGCTTGTGGGATTAGTTGTGATGTGGCGGCGTAAAATGGTGGTTAAGCACGCCAAGACTAAAGTTGCCGCCTAGACCAATGGAGTAGTATTAGAAGGGTCGGTCTCCCAGCAGGTAATGGGATCCGACCCTTTTTTCTCTCGGTCATGATTTGATATACGGTAGGGGAAACTCGGGCATCATCGGGAAGGCTCGCTTATGCTCAGTCCTTGTCTGCAGATCGATGATTGTCCTTACTGTATCTTGGGAGCCATCACCATCGCGTAGGTAGCTGTCCAGTTCCTCATAAGTGACTCCCATCTCGTCCTCATCGGTTTGTCCTGGCCAGAATCCGGCGGAGGGTGGTTTTTGGATAATCATGCTTGGCACCTGGAGATACTCTGCTAACTGTCGAACCTCCGCTTTGACCAATTGAGCAATGGGCAGCAAGTCAACGCCAGAGTCACCGTGTTTGGTGAAATATCCTGTCATCAGTTCACTTTTGTTTGTAGCACCGACTACAAGATAGTTATATGCCGCGGCAAAATAATACAGCGTGTTCATGCGCAACCTTGACTTAATATTGCCCAAAGCTACGTCTAGCTGAGTCCCTTTGGTCTCGGCAGCTTCTTCTAGGGTATGGGCAAGAAGGTCATAGACTGGTGTCAGATCAACTGTCTTGGTCTTTATCTGAAATTGACGGGCTAATTCCAGAGCATGTTCCGCATCTTCCCCTTGACTGTGACACGGCATAATCAGTCCAAGGGTATCCATGGGAAAGGCTCTTTTGGCCAAGACGGCCATTACTGCGGAGTCTAAACCCCCGCTCAATCCGAGCACAACGCCCTTGGCCTTCGCGCCGCCAACCTTCTCTTGAAGCCATTGGACCACTAAGTCCGCGTATTTTGCCTCATCAATTGTTTTCATTGTAAGACACTCCTGATTCATATTATGTCCTAAGAAATTGTAGCACTTGCTGGTATTCAGTGTCAATCACCAGCAAGGGTGGTCTCTATAGAATATTGGCTACAGCGCTACGTTCTTTCCGGGGTACAGATTTCAGAGAGTTGCGGTTCTGATGCTATTTGAACGTCCACACTGGGACAAACCAGAGCCATCGCGTCGATTATACTCAAGTAGAAACATCCTCAGTTACCAGTTTGTAGAGCATTTTTGGTTGCGTGCTACGTTTTCCTTCTACGTGTTTGCTTGTTCGAGTTCCAGGGGCTTCGGCAAAGGCATAGGTTCCAGTGACGCATTCAAAGGTCTTAGTGTAAGCAGGACTAGGTCTACGAGCAATGCCAATCGTACAATGAACTGCTTGTGTGAAGTACCGTACATCGAAGGGCAAAAATCATGAAGACGCGTCGGTAAGTTGTCATCCCTCAACTAGGTTAGACCATTTCTAGCCAAAAAACGAGAACGCAAGGTTAATGGCACTCTACCGACCTACAGAAGGTTTCTCTAATGCATTCTCGGAAATCGTTAATCTCACTTGGTTGAGTGAGTGGGTTGCAATTCATGCCAAGTCGTGAAATAATAGAGTTTGTTATAAGCCCTTCTGAAGGGAGAAATGACTAGGTGAGCTTCACATTACCAAAAAATGCAGGTGTAGTGGTATTAGGATTGAAAACGGGACTGATCATGCCTACTGACGATATCGTGGAGATTGCCGTCGATGCGGTCAAAGATACCGTAGAGGACAAGGACATTGTCTGCGTTACTGAGTCGGTGGTTGCTCGTTCCCAAAACCGGTATGTCACTTGCGATGAGCTAGTGGAGGACTTAAGGGAGAAGATGCCGATTGAAGAGACGGGCACCCTTGCCATTATTAGCCCTATTGTGAGTCGGAATCGGTTTGCCTTGATTTTAGAGGCTGTTGCCAGAGCAGTGAATAATGGTAGGGTTTTGGTGCAGCTAAGTGTCCCCTTCGACGAAGTTGGTAATCAAGTGATGGATGAGGAATTTGCAAACAGCCGTCTTCGTCTAAAACGGGTGTTGGGTAGTCTTCAAGAGGTCCGGGGAAACACCCCCCAGATGAACGTTTTGATTCGGGAAATTATTGCTGCATTGAAGTTTCAGGAGATCGGATACACAGTGGTGGCGATTCGCAAGATCACTGGCAAGGGTGTGGCTGACATTACCCTTGAGTCTCCCGATGGGCGGCGGATGGTGGCGGAAGTCACATTCGAGGATCTGGCGGGTACAGCAGATAAAGCGATTGGCATCATGCAAGATACCGGTGCCGAAGCTGCGTTAGCTGTAGCAGTGGACCTACAGGCTAGGGAGATTGCCATTGTCGATTCCGAGGAGTTTCTAGCAGGCAAGGTCCAACCCCAGGTATATTCCTATGCCGATCGGCTAACTTTGTACAATGCGGATGATCTGATTACCCTGGAGGAAATCGGCGAAAGACTGTTTCCGCACCCGATTACTGGCATTGACTATGCCCGTATGTATGCGGAGATTATTGAAAAAGAAGGCGCCAAGTGTGAGATAATCTATACCGAGAACCCCCTTACCGTATTCAACTTTGGGAACATTGATGGGATTATCATTGGAGCAGTACACGAGCGGGAATCGCTTAAGAATCTGTTTCATTCCTTTGGCACCAAGACGCCAATGCTAACCTTACAGGATTTTGGCCCCAAGCCATGGGGGGTTATCGGCTCTAATGTATCAGATTTGGAGAAGGGAATCCTAAAGTTACTTCCAGATAATGCCGACGACGTATGCGATGCCATTGTTAAGCGCGTTAAGGAAGTGACGGGTAAGCATATTGAGGTGTTGGTGTTTGGTGATGGTGCGTACAAGGATCCTGATACAGGCATCTACGAACTTGCGGATCCATATCCGGCCATTGGGTGCAGTGAAGGGCTTCGACATGCTTCCCTCCGTCAGGGTGCAAAACTAAAACTACTAGTTGAGACCATGTTTCGCGAGGGACATTCCCGAGAAGAGATCGCTGAGCTACTGAATAATACCGAGAGTTCCCAAAGCAGTCTAGGTACGACCCCAAGGCGGATCACTAGCATTATTGCGACTATTGCCGATCTTGCAGCAGGCTCCGCAGATGCAGGTACTCCCATTGTGTTAGTAAAGAACTTTGGATTTAAGTAAGAATCGTAGTATATAAAGACTTATCCGGAAGGCAATTCAGATTCCCCTATGGGAGTATGAGTTGCCTTTTTAGATTTCAAGCTGTTAGTTGAAAACTACAGCAATAAGTCATGTCAGGCGAAATAGGTCCGAGAGTCTTGGTGGGCTTGTGATCTCCCCCGATGGGTACGTTACCTAGGTACTAATTGCTTGGGTAACGTGAACTGCTAGTCTTGTTCCCGGATAGCCTTGATTACCGCAGGAACCACTTGTCTTTTCCGGGACATCACCTCTGGCAGGGTGAAGGAGGTGGCTCCGTGGGGCGCCTTAAAGGCTCTCTTTGCCAATGTAGGATCTTTGGCTACCCACAGCATCTCAGTTGCCCGGTTGAGCACATTGGTGAGCATTAAAGCCACAAGTGCGTACCCGGCATCGTCCATCAGGTGCTTCATTGCTCTTAGTAAATCCTTTTTCAAAGCATCCACCGATTGGCCGTAGATCATGGTCTGGCCAATGCCTACTTTAGATTTCCCCACGGTAAACTCCTTAAAGTCTGATCTTAGAATCTCTTGGGGGTCGATCTGCTCAATATCTGAGGCAGCTTGAAGCAGCCTGTGGGCTAAGGAGTCTAGCTCAATCCCTGCGATTTGGGCCAAGTAGTGGGCCTCATGTTCATCTTGAGAGGTGGACGTGGGAGATCTAAAGGCTAGGGTATCCGATAAAATCGCCCCGCACATGAGTCCGGCCAATTGGGGTCTTAGCTGTATATGCTGCTCCCGAGACAATTGGCTAATAATGGTTGCGGTGGCTCCCCAAGGCCGGTTTACAAATAGAATGGGCTGATCTGTCTCCACGGCACTAATGCGGTGGTGATCGATTACCTCCAGAATCCTTGCCTGCTCTATTCCATCTATGGACTGGTTTTTCTCATTGTGATCTACAAGGATGAATTGTTTTGCCGATCGGTCGGCAAGATGATTACGTCCGATGACTCCGATGGGACGATTGTGCTCGTCCAAGACAGGGTATAGCTTGAAGGGGTGTTCCTTCATCTCATCACTGACTTCCCGCAACAGATCATCGGTATTTACGGTCCTAATATTACTGCTGGTCATGACTTGATCCACCGGTACAGCCTGCCACAGTAGGCTGGTACAACTGAAGGTGTCCAAGGGCACACGGAGTAGGGTTGTTCCTTGTTTAGCCGCAAGTTCCACTACCTGGGGAGCAACGTCTGCATCACCGGTGACAACAAGGACACCTACCCCCTGTTTGATAGCTGCCATCTGCAACCTAGTCCTATCTCCTATAAGAAAGAGGTTGTCTGCAGAAACTTGGGCTTGGGACGTATCACCAACCACCACGGAGCCTGCAAAATAGTCGGCTCCTTGCACAAGGATCTCCCCCATCAGTACTTCAGCAAGATTGGCAATGGGGCATGTGTAACGGGAATCGTCTATTGATGCTTTAAACTGGGCCTTGGCAATATCTCCGATGGTAACAACCCCTGCTAGAGTTTCCGCATCGTCAACGACGCATGCTGTTACTGCCCGCTCCTTCTGCATCTGTGTCCATACCTCAAGGAGAGTGGCGTCTTTGGGAAGGAGCATTGGTGGATCGAAGGAGGCATCCTTAACCTGAGGGTGGGCGTGGGGCAGAAACAGTGGTGGTGCAAAGCCAAACTCCTCCAATACGAAGGCGGTCTCCCTGTTGATCGGTCCAATCCTGGCGGGAACAGCAAGGTAACCTGGGGATTGGGCGTTTTTTACCGTTGCATAGGCAATGCTAGAGACGATGGAATCACAATCGGGATTTCTATGTCCAATGACATACACCGTGGATTGACTAAGAGGCATTTTTTGATTCATCCTGACCCATCCTTGTAGAGTAGTCCTTAAAGTCTATTCTACCCAATGGGGATGATTCTGTATAGGTTGCACTTATCGTGAAAAGGAAAAGGCCCCGGTTGATCCGGGGCCCGGTAGGATCTAAACTAAAATGCGATACTCTTCCAAGCTCTAAGGTTGAGACCTTGTGCAACGTCGTCCTTGTGCAGTAGGTCATCCTGGTTCCAAGGGGTACCGTTCTCAGCATCATACCAGTAGTAGGTGCCCTGGAAGTGAATGGAGTTTGGCGCGGTGTATTTTACTTTAGCTGCAAGCTTGGAATCCATGTTATCTTCGTTGAAGGCCAAGACGCTCCGCCCGGTAATATCCAAGTTCATGCCAAAAAGCTCCTGGGATGTGGTGGCTGTCAGCATAGACTTGTTGCCTGCAGGATTGTCCAGGTCCATCAACGTATACCCATCAAGGGCGATCGGTGCAAAGTTGTCAGGATCAACCACTGTATTTGCGGCAACCTTGACCTGCTTCTTGGTAATATCCTGTGCTTCATGGTTGTAATCTACCCATAGTTCTGGGGTAAGATTGATGTCCGCAAATCTGACATTCTTCACCTTGACGTGGTTTTCAATAGCCTTGTTTCCAGGCTTGTACGCTACGGAAAGCTCAGGTTGGATGCTCTGGTCGCCAATTTCAATGGCCCGGGCTAGTTCCGTGATATACTCATCGGAAACATTAGCATTGGAGTTGAACTTGACCGTCTGTGCAATGCTGGTGTTGAAGAGCTCCGCACCGGCCCGAAGGGCAGTGGTGCTATCCCCGGCAAACCCGTAAACCTCATCGGCAAACCGCTGGTCATGACTGGCACTTAGGCTCACCGGTACATTCCTAAGATCAAGGGCGCTGTTAGCCGATACACGAACACCGGTCTTATTATCCTTAAGCCACTTAATGGTGCTGTCGTTTAGCTTCTGGTAAGGAGCATTCCAGACGTAGTTGCCGTTCTCGTCACGGGGAACCTCACGATACCAGACCTCGACACTGGAGTTGCCTTTCTGTGAAGGAGTGATAATTCCCTTTACATCAGCGATGGCCTGTGTCCTATCATCGATATCCCGGGCTAATTCCCCGGCAACCTGTAGGTTCTCGGTGATGAAGCTTCCGGCTACGTGCATAGAACGATCTTTGGTCTGGGCATCTTGATCCTTCTCCACATAGACTCCGGTTAGCTTTTGGCCGAGGAGGTCAGTTGTTACCTGCAGTCCCTTGGATTGACCTGCTTCGTTAAAGACGATAAACCCGTCGACGTCTAGTTCTGTCGGTCCAGCATTGATTCTGGAACCTTCGATCCGCAGACCAGGTTGATCGGCCCCAACGGTACCTACCCATTTGGAATATGCAATGTCTAGGGCATTTCCAAAGTGGGTGGTTACCTCTGCCGAGCCCTTCCGGTAGGCACCTGGGATGACCAGTTTGGCTTTAGTTACTGCTGGTTTCCAGTTTAGTTGCCCATTTGACCCGGCAGGGAAGGGATAGGTGAGTTCATTGGCGTTGTTGATTTCAACAAATACGCCATTTTTTCCATTCTCAGCACCGGTGAAGTTCAGCTTCAGAGTGCTTGATGGAGTTAGTTGACCCTCTTGTGCATTTAGGTCTTTGGTGTAATCCAACGACATATCCAGCTTGCCATTGAAGTTTAGTGTTCCGGCGATTGCTGGTACAGCCAAAAGAGCCACCATTGCTGTTGCTAGTACTATTGAAACTAGCTTTTTCATGACTTGAGTCCTCCTTGGTAGAAATGGTCTTCTGTATCTTCTCCCGCGGAAGGTGGCTTGAGCTGTCTTGTTGAAGTGTCCAGGTTTCCTTCCCCAAGGCCCAAGGCTCCTTCTAGGTGAAGACAACCCATGGGTATTTACCCATGTGCGATCATGATTCGAGATAATTACAGAAAATCCTCTAGAATTGTGAATAGTGATTTTTGCCAATGCACTAAAGTCTCTATCTACCCCCCTGGATCTTGCAGGAAGGAGGAGCACCTGTGGAGAATGTAAAAGATCGAAGGAATGTTTCGAATTTGACAGGATTTCCTCGATCACCTGAGAATTTGGAGAGTATTCCATGTTACGTGACCTGCGGATTAGCCGAAAACTAGCCTTGAGTTTTGTCGTCCTTTTGTTTCTGATGGTATGTCCTGCGTCTGCTCAAAATACCATTGAGTTGATCGGGGTTACCAGTGGCGAGGCTGACGGTGTCTGCTATGTCGAACTGACTATGACCCAGTCTGCAGAATATAATGCTTTTATGCTTACTGCACCGGAACGTTTAGTTGTAGATTTGGAGGACGTGGTGGTTCCCGATGCACCAAAGCAAGTGATGGTAGAAAACGGGATCGTCAAAGGAGCTCGAGTTGGTCAGTATACCACGGAAAAGGCTCGGGTAGTGATTGATCTAGATTGTTTGGTGGGCTATACCGTACAAAGCAGGAGTGAAGGCGACAACCAGATCCTAAGGATTACTTTTAGTGATAGTGAAGGGTTTGTGCAGAATGTCACCGGGGCCTTGTTTGACCGAGAATCGTCCAATGCCCGGGTAGCCGTTGCTACAACGGGTCAAGTATCTACGCGCATCAGTAGTCTAAAGGATCCCCTCCGTTTGGTAATCGACCTTGAGCCGGCGGTTTTAGTCACTCCTTTCCAGCAGCTGGAAATTGGGGATGAGGCGGTACGGGGGCTGCGGTTAAGCCAATACACCCAGGATGTGGTGAGGATTGTCTTGGATTTGGCATATCCCCTTGCCGCGGTGGCTAGGGAATGGGATGCCGCAACAGGGATCCTCCCTATTGATCTTTACTACCGGCTAGCATCCCTGGATATGAGTGTGAACGAGCATGGTGTCGAAGTCATTGCCAGCTGCAGTGGACCAATGGAGCCAAGTAGTCACCTGCTCAAAGAACCGGCGAGGTTCTTTGTGGACGTGCCAGGGACTGTCCCCATGCCAGGCTTGGAAAGTAGCTTTAATCCCTGCCCTCCGATTACCGGCGTTCGGATTGCCGAACACTTGCCGGGGCAGACGAGGTTAGTGTTTGACCTGGACTACCCGATACTGCCCGCGGTGACAAGGCCTGATGCATCTACCCTTAGTATGGTTTTCCCCACGCGGCCTGTTGCGGGTAAAACCGTCACAATTGATCCTGGACATGGGGGGTATGCACCTGGGGCCATTGGTCCTTCGGGAGCGTACGAAAAAGATGTGGTACTGGCCATATCTCAGATACTAGAGCAGATGCTAACAACCAGCGGTGCTAACGTTATCCTTACCCGGGCAAGCGACATCAACCCAACCTGGGCAGCCCGTATACAATCTGCCCAGCAGGATCAAACCGATTTGTTTATCAGTATCCATGCCAATGGCGCCATCCGTCAACAGGCCGAAGGGACTGAAACCTTCTACCAAACCGGACGGGATGATGGCAGAAAGCTAGCTATGGCCGTGCATAGTGAACTGGTTAAAACCATTAACCGGATAGATCGGGGAGTAAAGGCCCGGGGAGACTTACTCGTATTAAGGCAGGCGGAGGTTCCTGCCATTTTGGTCGAAGTTGCTTTTATTACCCATCCTGAAGAGGAGAAACTACTTAAGGATCCTGACTTTCAAAAACAGGCTGCCCTTGGAATCTTTCTGGGTATAAATCAGTACTTTGGAGGACAGCGGGGGATCACCTATGATCATACATGGCTGCCGGAGTTGGAGCCAATGCAGAAAGAAGAGACCTCGCAGATCTTGGACGTCAAGTTAGAGGCGAAGGGACCAAGCAGTCAGTGGTTACGGGATGAACTATTGGTTCTGCCAGAGGTGGAGTTGCTCTGGCGAGCCAGTAAGCTTCCGCCAAAACAGCTGGAGCGGAACTTCTTTATCTTAGGACCACTGGGAATTCCCGCGGTGGGGCTGCACCCTGAAAGCAATGTAGCTGAAGCAGGAAGTTCTGGCCTTGCAGGAACTAGGATAGCCAAAACAGCGGAAAGAGGACAGACTGCCTTTGAACGAGACTATTTATTGTACATGATTGACTAGGAGGCGCCGTATCGATGAAACGGTTTATCATACTTGCTGTGGGCACACTTTGTATTATCTTGGCTATCTGGGGTATCTTTAGACTGGTGGGGCCCAAGGAGATAAATATCGTGTTGTACTTTGCATCTCTTGATGGTCAGCATCTTGTTCCGGTGGAGACAAAGGTACCTGCAGTGGATTTGGGGCAAATTGTTGCTCTTCTTCTGGCAGGACCACAAGAGGCAGACGTTTCAGCGACTTTTCCCCAGGGGCTCAGTCAGCCTAAGGTTACCTTGCATGATGGTCTAGTTTATGTAGATTTCCAGGGAGACTTACTCGTCGGTGGCCTTGGTGGTACCTCCGGAGAAACACTGGCTGTATACTCTTTGGTAAATACGCTGACACAGTTTGCTGAGGTGGAAGCCGTGCAGATACTAATTGAAGGCCAGCCGGTTGATTCCCTCTTTGGCCATCTGGATACAAGTGGACCCTTCGTTGCCGATCCGAGTCTTGTGGTGGGGTATGATTCCACCAAAAACAGGATAGACTAGCGGAAAGTCCCACAGGAATACACAGTTGCCTTTAGGGTGCATCCTTCCCGAAAAAGGTATTACAATGGACTTCGATTGGAAATTGTGCTACGGTAGACTCCGTGGGGTCTACCGGGTTTTTTGGTAACCTCCGATGGAGCAGGGAATACTATAATTGTGGGTCTTAGGTGCAGGGGTGGGTTCATGGCAAACCGAATTGGTGTGTATGATTCTGGATTAGGCGGACTGACGGTAGTCAGTAAACTTCGAGAGTATTTACCAGATTGCTCAATTACCTATTTCGCAGATACGGCACGGCTTCCCTATGGGGACAAAACCCCAGAGGAGATTAATGTATATGCTTGGCAGATCATCTCGTTTTTGCAGTCACAACAGGCAGATTTGATTGTGGTGGCATGCAATACATCATCAGCCCTAGCCTTGGACAACATGAGAAGGATATTTCAGATACCCTTAGTTGGTGTGATCTCCTTTGGAGTAAGAGCAGCGGTTCGGGTCAGTAAATCAGGCAAGATTGGTTTAATTGCCACCACCGCAACGGTTAACAGTAAAGCCTATGAGCGTGAGGCGGCAGACCAGAGCGATAGTGTAATTTACAGTCAGCCTTGTCCTTTGCTGGTTCCCCTAGTGGAAGCCGGACGTACGGGAACCAAGGAAAGCCTCGATGCCCTAAAGGCTTATGTTACACCATTGGTCTCTCAAAGAATTGATACTCTCATCTTAGGGTGTACCCATTATCCATTTCTTGTGCCTGAACTAGAGAGTTTTCTCCCGAAGGGCATTCAGATTATTGATCCGGCAGAGGAGACAGCCTTAGAGGTACAAAGACAGATTGGTGACTGTCCGGGACCTAGAGTTGATTATTACTTTTGTAGTGGTAATCCTGAGGAGTTTAGAAATAGAGCAAAGGGTCTAGGGTATGAGCTCGAAGTAGTTAAGGCTGTTGATATGGACCAGTTGTATCCAAGATCATCTTTTGAAGGGTGATTACTTGTGGACTATCAAGGGAAAAAAGTTGCGGTGGTGGGCTTAGGGATTAGTAACCGAGCCCTTATTTCATTCTTGAGTGAGAAAGGTGCACAGATTACCGCCTGTGACCAAAAGGATCCAAGTGAGATTGCAGACTTACAGGAACTACAGAAAATGCCCATAGTGTTGCAGCTAGGAGATGGGTACTTAAGGAATTTGGCCTCCTTCGAGGAAGTATTCCTGACCCCAGGGATGCGTAAGGATCTGCCGGAAATCGCGGAGGCCGCCAAGGCAGGTGTCAGGCTCTCAACAGAGGTTGGTTTGTTTATGGAAGGATGTCCTGCTTTGATGGTGGGCGTAACCGGAAGCAGTGGCAAGACTACAACCACCACCCTCCTCGGCCAGATGATGGCTACAAGCCGAAGGGAGACGTTTGTTGGCGGTAACATTGGGGTTCCCCTAATCGGTGAGTTAGATCGGATCACACCAGATGCCCAGGTGGTTTTGGAACTATCTAGTTTTCAGTTAGAACTGACTAGGACGAGTCCCCAGATTAGTGTGGTGACAAATATTACACCTAATCACCTGGATGTTCATCCTTCTATGGAAGCCTACATCGAAGCCAAGACTAATATTTATGGGTTCCAAGGGTCAGAGGACCATTTTATCACCAATTTGGACGATCCTATCTGTGTCAAGATGGCGGCACAAGCTCCTGGCAAGGTCTACTTTTTTAGCATAACATCACGCCCTGAGCGGGGCGCTTACATCGAAGACGATCGGCTTTACTACCGGGTAGACTCGAAGGCCGGGGTACCTGTCTGTAGGGTATCAGATATTAAGCTTAGGGGAGTGCACAATGTTGGCAATGTTCTAACAGCTATTACAGCAGCCGCCCTTGCCGGAATTGGTCCTGGGGCAATGGCTGAAGTGATCAAAGGCTTCACCGGAGTAGCCCATCGACTAGAACCTGTTACTGTCTGGCAAAATGTGCAATTTGTGAACGATTCCATTGCCACCACCCCCACTCGTGCGGCGGCGGGACTGCGGTCCTTTGATGAGCCTATTATTTTAATCTGTGGTGGCTATGACAAGAAGATTCCCTTCGAGGAAATGATTCGTGCGGGCAAAGGACGGGTGAAGGCTTACATTATTTTGGGGGCCACAGCTGACTTGATCGAGAGGACCATCCACACCGAGTACCAGGATGTTCCACCAGATATTCACCGAGTGGAAAGCTTGGAGGAAGCAGTGCAAACATCGATTAGACTGGGAGAAAGCGGGGATGTGGTGCTTCTTTCGCCAGGCTGTGCGAGCTATGACATGTTTGAGAGCTTCACCCAACGGGGGGAGCTATTTCGACAACTGGTGTTCGAACTAACGGGTGTAAAGACAGCTTAAGTTGGCTGTACTTTGTCAGTCCCGAGTCGTCCAAGGATTAGACTTAGGCTCATAGAATAATTATAATAAAGAAGTAGTCAAGATCAGAGCTAGACTGTTGGTAGATAGGACAGCTTTGTGCAACGATCAATGGGGTCTTGTGGCCAGGTGTTTTGCGAGGTTATGGTCAAGGACTTCGTTTGCTCTCCTACCGGGAATGGAACATTACTCGGGGAGGGACAAGGAAAGGAGATAATCATGGAAAGACAGGATGGTCGCCGTCCAGATGAAATGCGCCCAGTTAAGATTACCAGGGATTACATCAAGTATGCAGAGGGTTCTGTACTAATTGAGGTCGGCGATACGAAGGTGGTCTGCACTGCATCTATTGAAGAACGGGTGCCGGCATGGTTGAGAGGAACCGGTCAAGGCTGGATTACTGCCGAATACTCTATGCTCCCCCGGGCTACGGAAACCCGCAATATTCGGGAAGTATCCAAAGGACGGCCCAGTGGTAGGACCCAGGAGATTCAAAGACTAGTGGGTCGAGCCTTGCGTAGTATAATTGATCTTAAGACCCTAGGAGACCGGACCATTTGGATTGATTGTGATGTAATCCAAGCCGATGGTGGCACTAGGACTGCTTCTATTACTGGCTCCTTTATTGCTCTGTGTGATGCTCTGTGGACCATTGGCAAGGAAGCGAAAACCTTTCCGGTGGCAGATTACCTGGCGGCGGTGAGTGTGGGTGTGGTGGATGGAGTACCCATGCTAGATTTGTGCTATGTTGAGGATTCCCGGGCGGCTGTGGATATGAATGTGGTTATGACTGGTGCCGGAAAATTCGTCGAGATCCAAGGCACTGCCGAGGGAGATCCCTTCTCCAAGGAGACATACAACCAACTACTTGCACTTGCGGAAAAGGGAATAGATGAAATAGTTACTATTCAGCGTCGGCTTATTACGGAGAAAATGGCCAGTAAAATCGGAGGGGTAAAGCTTGACTGACAGGGTGTCCAGAATCGTCCTTGCCTCGGGTAATAAGCATAAATTGGTGGAGATAAAGTCTTTGCTGGCTGACCTGCCCCTAACAGTCGCAACTCCCCATGATTTTCCGCGGTGGCCCATCGTTGAAGAGGATGGTAGTACTTTCAAGGAAAATGCCCTTAAGAAGGCGATGAACGGTTTTGAGCATACCGGACTTCCTTGTATTGCCGATGATTCAGGTCTGGAGGTTGATGCTCTCGGAGGAAGACCAGGGGTTCATTCATCGCGCTATGCAGGAGAGTCGGCTAGTGATGCGGAGAATAACGCTAGGCTGTTGCGGGAACTTGCCAACATACCTTCGGAAAAGAGGACTGCCCGATTTTGCTGTGTAATCGCCTTTGTGTTTCCGGGACGAGAAAACAAGGAAATGCTTTTCTCGGCGGGTACCTGTGAGGGAAGGATTGGTTATGCGCTCCAGGGAACTAACGGTTTTGGCTACGATCCATTGTTTATCCCGACCGGTTATGAACGGACCTATGCCCAGCTTAGTGCTGAAGAAAAGAATATGATTAGCCACCGAGCAAAAGCCCTAAGTGATTTCAAGGAAAAGCTTCGGGTATGGCTCCATACGATCTAGTTGGCCATGAGATAATTGGATTTGGCAGAAGAAAAGTGGCAAGAACGTGAGGCTAACGCCAAGAACACTGAGGAACGTGTAGAAAAATTAGCTTTGACTTGCCTTTTGATTTATGCTATACTTGATTTCGCTTGGCACTACGGGGTGTAGCGCAGTTTGGTAGCGCGCCTGCCTTGGGAGCAGGAGGCCCGCGGTTCAAATCCGCGCACCCCGACCATGCATCTTGCCTATGGAAGCCAAGTAAGTTATAATATTTTAAGATGCGGGTGTAGCTCAATGGTAGAGCGGTGGCCTTCCAAGCCACATACGTGGGTTCGATTCCCATCACCCGCTCCAGGTTTCGCGCCTGTAGCTCAGGGGATAGAGCAGGAGCCTTCTAAGCTCTGTGTCGGGGGTTCGAGTCCTCCCAGGCGCACCAGAAGACGTGGTGGGCGTAGCTCAGTTGGTTAGAGCGCCAGGTTGTGGCCCTGGAGGCCGGGGGTTCGAGTCCCCTCGCTCACCCCATTTTTATTTCCCGCCCGTAGCTCAGTTGGATAGAGTTGCTGACTTCGAATCAGAAGGTCGCAGGTTCGAGTCCTGCCGGGCGGGCCACTTCAAGTAACCACGGATAGTGCCTCGGTGGTTTTCGTTCTTACAGAATCTGTTGTATAAAGGATTAGACGGGAGCGGCGATTGCTAAGAGACCATCCCGATATCCAAGTGTCGACGTAAAACTGCTACACTCCTTACCCGCTGGTCAATGCGCCTTTCCTAGCTGCGGTATCAAGTGTATCGTGCGATAAACTGAGCTTGCCTCCGATAGTTCTAGGCGAAATAGCACATATCGAGGCCTATAGCGATGGGGGACTTCGCGCAAATCCTAGTCTCTCTCCTAAACAAGGGGATTGCTATAACAACTGGATTCTATTATGCCTACACACCATAAAGAAGTGGACAAGCAACCTAATACCTACACAGCGGCAGATCTTAGACAATGGGAATACGATCTTGAGCGTTGGGTGGAACGGTCCCTTGCCGCAGAAATGAATGAAGTGAGCTTCACTGAACTCGAGTCGGTCTGTACCTTTCTAACATCACCCCACGGTGCTACTACTTCCACGGTAGAGGGTCCCATTTTGTGATGGGCTGAATATTGAAATTGTGCCTTGACATCGGCAGCTTTAATTAATAAAATAAGTAGCGTCACGGGAAAGATAAGGTTCCACCCTTGACGCAACATTGGACACATGATATCATGTGTGAGTGCAAGTGAGCCATTAGCTCAGGCGGCAGAGCACCGGACTTTTAATCCGGGTGTCCTGGGTTCGAGTCCCAGATGGCTCACCATTTTTATACCTTTGGTACCAGGAGATTTTTTGTGAATGTATGTCTATTGACAGCCCTTTTTAAACAAGGTATAATCACCATACGTTCGTTTTACTGTGCAAAGACGATCTTGCGACGTTGGGAAGTTCCTGGTATAATATCCTTTGAATTTGCTTCTACAGCAGGCGAGAGTGATGGAACTGGCAGACATGCTGGACTTAGGATCCAGTGCCTTCACCGGCATGGGGGTTCAAATCCCCCCTCTCGCACCATAACTCTGTTTGCCAAGCGGATTCAGGCAATGCCTGTTCTCCGCTAATTTTTTGCATAGACACCCATTATTATCGTGCGGTGTGTTTAAAAGGGAGGTCTACGGTCAATACTATGAAGGTCTCAGTGGAAAATCTGGAAAATGATGTGGTACGCCTAAAGATTGAGGTAGATGATGAGGTTGTCGAGGAAGAGTTAAATAGAGCATACAAGAAAATCGTGGGCAAGTTGAACGTACCCGGTTTTCGTAAGGGGAAAGCGCCTCGGTGGATTGTTGAGCAGCGTTACGGTAAAGAGATCCTGTTAGAGGAAAGCTATCCAGAGATTGTTAGTCGCTCATATACCGAAGCATTATCCGAAACAAAGATTCAACCGATGGCTCAGCCGGAGATCTCGGATCTCGATTTCAACGAGGACGGCAGTGATTTCACCTTTGCAGCGGATGTTCCCGTTCGTCCAACGGTTGAACTTGGCACATATAAGGGTATTGAGATGGACAAGATTGAACCTGTGGTTACCGATGAGGATGTTGAGGCCTACATTGACCAGTTGCGAAACCAGTATGCTGAGTATGTTACCATAGACCGGGATGACCTACAGGATGGGGATACGGCTATCGTCAATATCGAGACGCTAGTGGAGGACAAACCTATTCCCGGTGGGGCCAGCGCAGGTGTGACCATTCAGGTTGGAGATGACTACTTTGGTCCTGACACTGATGCCCAGCTCATTGGTTTAGCGGTGGGCGAGGAAAAGGTGCTTGAGATTACCTTACCAGAAGACCGTAGTGACGAATACGCCGGTAAGGAAGCAGCGGTTAGAGTTACGTTACAGGAAATCCGGCAGTTACGGGTCCCGGAATTGGACGCCGAGTTTGTTGGAGATATAGAGGCTGCCCTTCCACAGGAGGACGAGGGCGAGGAAGAAACGTCCGAGGAGACTGTGACAGAGAAAGACGAGAAGGAAGTCGTCCAGGCTTTTAAGGATAAGGTCCGACGTCAACTAGAGGAGTCCTCTAAAGCCCAAGCAACAGAGAAATTCGAGGAAAAGGTGGTTGCCAAAGCAATTGAGGAGAGCAAGTTTAACCTGCACGACAAGATTGTCAGCGAAAGGGCAGAAGTGATTCGCAACAGGTATACCAAAAGACTTGCTTACTCGGGGATTTCTTTGGAACAGTACTTGAGCTTATACGGTGTTGGCGAGGAAGATTTCGAGGAAATAACAAAAACAGAAGCTACTCGGGAGCTTGGCTGGGAATTTGTGATGGACGCTGTAGCTGAGGCAGAAGGAATTGAAGTGACTGATGAAGAAATTGATCAATGGGTTAGGGAAATGCTAGCGGGTACGAAAGTAACCGATGCACAGATTGCACTCTATAAGGATCTAGCTGAAACTAGCCTAAAAAGAACAAAGGCTATGGAATTTGTGGTTGATGCGTCAGTTCCTAACGTTATTGAGAAGACACTAAGTGAAATTTCCTCAGAGACAGCAGACGATGCAGAAGAAGTAGAGGAAGTAGAGGACGCAGAATAACCATTAGGCTAAGCACAGGAGGTGTTCTAATGAGCACATTAATTCCAATGGTAGTAGAACAGACCAATCGGGGAGAACGAGCCTACGATATCTATTCTCGGTTGCTGAAGGACCGGATTGTGTTCATTGGTGGGCCAATCGACGATTATATGGCTAACGTGGTGATCGCCCAGTTGTTGTTCTTGGAATCGGAGGATCCGGACAAGGATATTTCTCTGTATATCAACAGTCCCGGTGGTGTTGTCTATTCTGGGCTGGCGATCTACGATACCATGCAATACATTAAGCCTGATGTTTCCACTATTTGCGTGGGGATGGCAGCAAGCATGGCAGCCCTATTGCTAACTGCTGGTACCAAAGGGAAACGGTTTGCCCTACCTTATTCCCGGATCATGATCCACCAACCCATGGGCGGCGTCCGAGGACAGGCTACGGAAATCGAGATTGAAGCTAGGGAAATTCTAAGACTCAAACGCATTGGCAATGAGATTATTAACCGCCATACTGGTCAGCCCTTGGAAAAGGTTGAAAAAGACACCGAGCGGAACTACTATATGTCAGCCGAGGAAGCTGTAGAATACGGTTTAATCGATAGCGTTTTGAGGGACGATAGACGTGTCGTGCAGAAATAACACCTTGTTAGTTTACACCAAACTAGCGATTTGAGGTGATGAAATGGCTAAATTTGGGGATGAAAAGGGACAGGTAAAGTGTTCGTTTTGCGGCAAGCAACAAGAACAAGTGAAAAAGATCATTGCAGGTCCCGGCGTTTACATCTGTGATGAGTGCATTGAGTTGTGCACGGAGATCATTGAGGAAGAGCTAAGCGACGATCTCGATGTGGAGTTGCACAGTGTCCCCAAACCCGCTGACATTAAGGCTATTTTAGATCAGTATGTTATCGGACAAGAACAGGCGAAAAAGGTTCTTTCTGTTGCCGTGTATAATCACTATAAGCGGATGAATGCCCAAACATGGGGCGACGATGTGGAGATTCAAAAAAGTAACATCTTGTTACTAGGTCCCACGGGTAGTGGAAAGACCCTGTTGGCGCAGACTTTAGCAAGGATTCTTAATGTTCCCTTTGCTATTGCTGATGCTACGTCGTTAACTGAAGCTGGGTATGTGGGCGAAGACGTGGAGAATATCCTCCTAAAACTCATCCAGGCTGCGGATTACGATGTAGAAAGGGCAGAGAAGGGCATTGTGTACATTGATGAGATCGACAAGATTGCTCGTAAATCCGAGAATCCGTCGATTACCAGGGATGTATCCGGTGAAGGTGTACAGCAAGCCCTGCTAAAGATCCTTGAAGGGACCATTGCCAGTGTACCACCCCAGGGCGGCAGAAAGCACCCCCATCAGGAATGTATTCAGATCGATACCACCAACATCCTATTTATCTGTGGAGGCGCCTTCGATGGTCTAGAAAAGATTATCGAGAATAGGGTTGGTCGGCAGGCAATTGGCTTTGGCGCTGATATCCGGAGCAAGGAGGAAAAGCCCATTGGTGAAATTCTGCGGCAGCTGATGCCCGAGGATCTACTGAAATTTGGGCTAATTCCTGAATTCGTGGGTCGTCTCCCGATTATGGTGGCTTTGGATGCCCTTGATGCGGGTGCGTTAGTTAAGATTCTTACCGAGCCCCGGAATGCGTTGGTAAAGCAGTTTAAGAAGTCTTTTGAACTGGATAACGTTGAGCTTGAGTTCGAGGAAGATGCCCTGGTGGCGATTGCAGAACAAGCGATGGCGTTGAAGACCGGAGCCCGAGGATTGAGGTCGATTATAGAAGGGATTATGCTAGATATTTCCTTTGAGATTCCCTCTCGGGATGACATTGCCAAGTGCATTGTGACCAGGGATGCGGTGTTGGAGAAGAGCCCGCCAGAAATTGTTAAGGTGGGGCAAAAAGAAGTATCGGCATAAAAAGAGGCCTACCCTAGGGTAGGCCTTCTTTAGGCAGATAATCCTCCGTCTGTCTAAACTGATAGTGCAATATCTGCTAAGCAGTCGTACCAATGAACACAAGCAACATCGATACTAAGGCGTTGGGTGTGGGGTAGTGACTCATGCCATGAATTCCCATAGTTACCCTGGCTCCACAACCGACCATTGTAGCTCCGGCATAACACAGCGTGACTTATCTATGTGACAAATCCTTACATCAGCAGATTACTTTCGGTGATGTTCTTAGAAAGATCAATCACTTGTAGGCGGATGCTCTCCTGCTGTCCGATACGAACTGAGCCCGATGCCGACATCTCTGGATGTGGCCAAGTGAATAAGCTCTGCATCAGAGCGATGATCCGCAGGATTCACCTCCTTTTATGAAGATGGGGCAAGCGGAGAAAAGGTGCGCGGGTTGTCTTGAGTATGCCACTCGGGGCCGCTGGAAACGCGATATTCGACTATGCCACCATTATCCCCGAAACACAGTTTATACTTTTTTAAACGCCTTGCACAGCCTCTTTTTAACATGATATGATCTAGAATGAATTTTCGCATCTTTTGTGCATAGCATCAACGATAGTGAGAGGAATTGGGGGATTTAATTGCGACGTTTTGTTATGCTGATGTTGACCTTACTTCTTGCCATAGGCCTTGTCGGGTGTGATGGGGCAGTGAAGATCGGGTGGGTGAGTAATAGCTATCCGGGAACAATTAAGGCTCGTTTTCGTCGATTTGATGGGACACAATCTCAGCGGGTTAAGGCAAAGGAGGGTGAGTACCTAAGTCTGAGCTGCAGCGCAGATCTTGAAAGAGGGTCTATCTCTGTTTCAGTTGTCGGGCCGGACAAAGCTACCATTTCTACTATTGAAGCTGGTGCCGAGGAAACAACGACTAGGGTTGATATTACCAGGACGGGTACCTATCGGGTTGTGGTAACAGGTGAAGGGGCCCAGGGGAACTTTCATGTAACGTGGCGTATCGAAGATGGGTCTACGGACGGATGACTATTTGCGGACGTCTCTGCTCATCCCTAGGTATATCGGCCTCATATTATTTTGGATGCATGTGCTTGGTGTAACCGCGGTTAGTCGATGGAAGGTCTTTCTATCCATATACATGGTCAAGTGAATCCGAGTTGATCAGAACGCAGGGTGGTCGCGTCGGGCGCCACCCTGCATACATGTAGACAACGTTGGGAATCAGTCATACCATTCAATAGGTGGAGTAGCAGTATACGGATCCTTTTCTTCGTGCTCAAAAGAAAGGTACTGCTCACTCTTAGCAAAGAACTGATTGACAGTACCAAGATGTGGACTGGTTTCGTACCGGTACTCCCATCCTTCTGAGTCTTTGCTAAGTATCTCACAGTATGTATAGGCATCAGGATCGAAACTGCATATTCCGGAGCAATTCAGTCAATCTGGGACAGATCAATAGTTGTCTTGGCAATGACGTCGATGGTCTCGCCTGTTGCATGAGTAAATACAGCTACTACTTCGTAGTCGGCGTTTCCGTTAACCATTGGAAAATCATGAATCAAAAAAACATACTCGACTACTGCCGCGAAGCAATAATCGTGGTCAGAATCGGATATCGGGCCGGAGTCAGATTGCCTTATTTCTCGAGGTTGAATCGTTTCCCCGGACTCTGGAAGGTGGAATTCCAGCCATAGATCTTCGGCCCTTATTGGAAATTTAGAAAACATCCCTGGGAGGAGGACCAATTCGTCTTCTGAGGCTTCGGTGATTGAGGTGTCACCTGTAATTGTAAATCGGTTCTGTTCTTCTCGTTGTTTCTGTTTCATGTCTCGATGTAGTTTGTCTAGCATTCGGGCATATGGTGTAAAAAGATGAAGCCATATTACAGTACTGTTGTCTTCACTAAGGATTTGAATAAGGTGCCCCGTTTTGTGTGCAAAAGCCAGAAACTCGGGCTCGTCAATGTACTCTGTTGCCATGGACTTCGCTCGACTAATAACGCCGGTGTCTATTCCCTCGGGAGCGTACATTGCTGAACTTGTAAGCGGCCACAACAAAATTAGTGCTAAAAGTGAACAACAAACAATAATTCGTCTAATTACTAACACCTCCTAAAGAAATATACGGACAAACTCGGAAATCAGGTTATATACATATATTCCACAGTGTACCATGAAATTCCTGGTGTGTCAGAAACAGATTAATGCCTACTAGATTACGTAGTAAGGGGTATCTCTGTACATAAGCGTATAGTTCCTGGAGTGATGGAGTCTTTGGGGGGGCAAATTTCGAGAAAGCGTTTCAAGGATCAGCCATTAGGACCCTACGACATCAATCTACCATCCAATCATCTAACGCGGGTTGCACGGCCTGATGTTGTCGCACTAACAAAGGACGTGATACGTGATTCTTTCGGGCTTTAGGGGGAGCTGACTAGCTCAGGTGTGTCCATGCATTTCCTAAACCCATAATCTAGCAGACGGGTAGAAGCGGCCGCTTGGGCCCGTCTGCTGTTAGTATGCATGATTACGGAAATTAGCCGAACTCCATTTCGTTTAGCTGTGGCAATCAAATGATAGCCAGCGGCCTCGGTGTGCCCGGTTTTTAGTCCGTCGCAGCCGGGGTATGTTCCCAAAAGAGGGTTTGTATTGCGCATAACAAACAAGGGATTCTCCCGAAGCACTTGACTTGGGGTGCGGCTCCACTCGAGGATTTGCCGGTGGCAAAGCACTTCCTGGGCCAGACGGGCCATGTCGGTAGCAGTAGTGAATCCTTCCTCCTCACCGTCGGGTGCGGGAAGACCGGTTGCATTTACGAAGCGGGTATTCTGCATACCTAGTTCGTCAGCCCTTTCCATCATGCGGCTCACAAACTGGGGTTCGTTTCCACCCAGGTATTCAGCAATGGCAACCGCTGCATCATTTGCTGAGGCGATCATTAAAGACATCAGAAGTTGCTCAACAGTATAACACTCTCCTGCGCCAAGCCAGACGCGGGAGCCCTCCATTGAGGCGGCATATTCACTTACTGAAACCAGATCCAGTAAGTCTACCTGACGACTTTCGATGGCCTCCACAGCAAGAAGGACGGTCATCAACTTAGTAAGACTCGCAGGAGGAATTCGTTTTTCGGCATTGTGCTGATACAATATTTCGCCGGAGTCTATTTCTACCACAACCGCTGATAGGGCAGGATGCAGACGAAGAGGATCCTGTAGTAGTGCCCCGATTCCAAAAAGCACAACTGAGATACCCAAGACAATTACAATAGTTTTCCGGGACATGCCTTTACCCCGTTCTTGCTGTCCATTGGTGGACAATCCCCATCACCCTCATTTAGTGTTCTCCCCGCACGGTGTTCCTGGCTGTCCAGCTTCTCGTATGATCTAAAGTAGCTTTGTAGATGTGTTGCCATCTTGGTCCTAATGGAGATTGGACAAATGCGCGGGAGAGGCTTGAATGCACGTTAAGCTACTACTGTACTCAATGCTAACACGGACTACCTTTTGAGTCAATTTAGGAAAAACCTGGTGAATCGTGGGTTAACATTAATACGGCCAATTGCCATATATGCTCAAGGTGGTGTTGAGTCTTCTTTTGCGAGAGTGGATTTGAAAAACAGGTAAGAACACGTTTAAAGGTGTCCGCCTTGGGCATAATAGGTTAAGAGAAGTCTAGGGGAAGGTGAAACCATGAATCTGATGGCCGTTGTGGGGCTTATTAACCTATTCTTTGCGATCGTAATCGGTCTTTACTTTTGGAATCTGCTTAAGCAACAGCAATCGAATAAGTCCGCCATTGACCGGGAATCAAAAAGGGAGTTAGAGAAGCTCCGAAAGCTGAAGGCTATCTCGTTAAGCGAACCACTGTCTGAAAAAACGAGGCCTCGCCGGTTTGAGGATATTGTAGGGCAAGAAGATGGGCTACGGGCTTTACGGGCTGCCCTGTGCGGTCCTAATCCCCAGCATGTGCTTATTTATGGTCCTCCTGGCGTGGGAAAGACCGCAGCGGCCAGGGTAGTGCTTGAAGAAGCGAAGAAGAACCCCCTGTCCCCCTTCCGGTCCGATGCTGTGTTTGTGGAAGTGGATGCAACTACCGCTAGGTTTGATGACCGGGGCATTGCGGATCCGCTCATGGGCTCGGTGCATGATCCAATTTACCAAGGTGCTGGACCGTTGGGTATGGCCGGCATTCCCCAGCCAAAACCTGGTGCAGTCACTAAAGCTCATGGCGGGGTGTTATTCATTGACGAAATCGGAGAGCTACATCCAATCCAGATGAATAAGTTGCTAAAGGTATTAGAGGACCGCAAGGTGTTTCTAGAAAGTGCCTACTACAGCTCGGAGGATACAAATATTCCTTTGCATATTCATGAGATCTTTCAGAAGGGTCTTCCCGCAGACTTTCGCCTCATTGGTGCTACCACGAGAATGCCTTGGGATATCCCTCCGGCAATTCGGTCCCGCTGTATGGAAGTGTATTTCCGTCCATTATTAGCTGAGGAAGTACGGAAGATTGCTCAGATGGCGGCAAAAAAGATCAGTTTTACGCTTCCAGACGGTGTGCTCGATGTGTTAGAGAAGTATGCTACCAACGGGCGGGAAGCTGTGAATATGATTCAACTGGCGGCGGGCATCGCCCAGACGGAAGGTAGGCGTAGTATCGAGCAGGAAGATGTGGAGTGGGTAGTTGCCAGTGGTCAGTACAATCCCCGCCCCAAGGCAACGATTCCGGACGCTCCCGAGGTGGGGCTTGTGAACGGACTTGCGGTTTATGGACCCAATATGGGGGTACTACTGGAAATTGAGGCAACGGCTATTCCAGCGAGTCAACCTGGGCGCGGCGAACTGATCATTACCGGAGTAGTTGAGGAGGAAGAACTAGGTGGTGGTAACCACCGGATGCGACGCAAGAGTATGGCGAAGGGTTCGGTGGACAATGTGATTACCATTCTGAAAAACGCCCTGGGTGTTGAACCAAAGGACTACGATATCCACATCAATTTCCCCGGTGGAACTCCCGTGGATGGCCCTTCGGCGGGAGTGGCGATGGTTTGTGCCATCTACTCCGCTATTTCGAATCAACCAATAGATAACACTGTGGCGATGACCGGGGAGGTATCCATTCACGGTAAAGTAAAACCGGTGGGTGGGATTGTGGCCAAAGTGGAAGCTGCTCGGCTGGCGGGGGTGAAGCGGGTCATCATACCCCATGAGAATTGGCAGGAGTTATTTGCTGCCCTGCAAGATATTGAGGTAGTAGGAGTGACGGAGATTTCCGAGGTCTTGGAGGTGGCTTTGTATCGGAAGCAGAAAGAAACCGGGGTGGATGCGGCAAGGATTCCGGGTCCAGTATCCATAGGAACCGGTACCTTTGTTTAAAAATGTCCTCTTTACCAGGCAATGACCACCCTCGTTTTCAATTTGCGGCAGGAATTCACCACACCGAATAGAATAATAGTGTATAATATCATACCGGAAGGCGGTTACTTATGTAACTGCTTTTGTTTTTCGGTACAACTAGAACGTTCTGTTCGGAGTGTGATGTGGGTGGCACAGGAGAAGCAGGTAACACGGGTAGAAGAGCTGCCGTTAATTCCATTACGGGGAATGCTGGTTTTCCCCCATACGGTAACCCCCCTCGATGTGGGAAGGACCCGTTCAATCAAGGCCCTGGAAGAGGCGATGATCCGTGAGCGGACCGTTATTTTGGCTTCCCAAAGGCATGTCGAGGAGGCGGAACCAGAACCGGCAGACATCTATCGTATTGGGACAGTTGCCGAGGTAAAACAGCTGCTTAAGATGCCCGAAGGACAGCTGCGGGTATTAGTCGAGGGGGTATCCCGGGGCCGCATTCTTGATTTTTTACATGAAGAACCATTTTATAAGGTACGGGCCTACGCACTGGAACCTGATGTGATTAAGACTAGAGAAGTGGAGGCTTTAATGCGTACCGCGGTAACCAAGTTTGAGCAGTATGTTAAACTAAGTCGCTCCATGCCTGGGGAGATCCTCGCCACCGTAAACACTGTGGAGGGTCCAAGCAGGCTTGCGGATACAATCGCTTCCCAGATGATTCTGCCTGTGGAGAAGAAGCAGTTAGTTCTTGAGAGCATTGATGTTGAAGAACGTCTGCAGCTTCTATGCACGTTGTTGACCAAGGAAATGGATATTATGCAGTTGGAGAAGAAAATCCATCTGCGGGTCCGCAAACAGATCGAGAAATCCCAGAAGGAATACTATCTACGAGAACAGATTAAGGCGATTGAAAAGGAACTTGGAGAGGATCAAGACAGCAATCCTGAGATTAGGGAGTATAGACAGAAGATTGCTGAGGCCCAGATGCCCGACGAGGCAGAGAAAAAGGCCCTCTACGAGCTAGAACGATTGTATAAGATGCCGCCGATGGTGGCTGAAGCAACAGTGATCAGGAATTATCTCGATTGGTTAGTAGCCATACCTTGGTCCTTTAAGACCGAAGATCGACTGGATCTTGACTACGCGGCGAAGGTGCTGGATGAGGACCATTTTGGCTTAGAGACAGTCAAGGAGAGAATCCTAGAGTTTTTGGCGGTGCGCCATTTGACGGGCAAAGTCAAGGGTCCCATTTTGTGCTTGGCCGGGCCACCGGGGGTGGGTAAAACCTCCCTGGGTAAATCCATTGCCCGGGCCATGGGCAGACGTTTTCATCGGTTCTCCCTGGGTGGTGTTCGGGACGAAGCGGAGATTCGCGGTCACCGACGGACCTATGTGGGAGCAATGCCAGGCAAGATTATCCAAGTGATGCGCCGGGTTGAGGCAGTGAATCCAGTAGTGCTTTTGGATGAGGTAGACAAGATGACTTCGGATTTCCGTGGAGATCCTGCCTCGGCACTACTTGAAGTGCTAGATTCTGAACAAAACGATACTTTCCAAGATCACTATCTGGAAGTACCCTATGATCTTTCGGAGGTTTTATTTATTACGACGGCAAACGTCCTAAGCGATATTCCACCGGCTCTGCGGGATCGTATGGAAATCATCGAGATCCCAGGGTATACAGAGTATGAAAAACTAGAGATCGCCAAAAGGCATTTGGTGCCAAAGCAGATGGCTATCCATGGGATCAAGAAGAAACAACTTGGGTTTTCCGACGCAGCAATCAGCAAGATTATCAACGGGTATACTAGGGAGAGCGGAGTACGTAGTCTTGAACGCCAGATTGCTTCCCTTTGTCGGAAGACCGCTAAGGAGTTTGTCCAAAGTGGGAAGAAGCAGATTAGCATTTCCATGCGTAATTTGGAGAAATATCTAGGTTCGCCCCAATACTATGAATGGCAAGGCGAAAAAGAAGACCGGATTGGGTTGGTCAATGGTCTTGCCTATACTCAGTACGGCGGCGATGTGTTATCTATTGAGGTAGTTGTTGTTCCCGGTAAGGGTAAACTTGTACTAACCGGGAAGCTTGGGGATGTAATGAAGGAATCGGCCCAAGCGGCATTCAGCTATGTGCGCTCCAAGGCCGTGGAGTTAAGCATTCCACCGAACTTTTATGAGGACTATGATATCCATGTCCATGTACCCGAGGGGGCAATTCCAAAGGATGGTCCTTCTGCAGGCATCACCATTGCGGTGGCCTTAGCATCGGCTTTGACGGGGCGTTATGTGCATCGGGATGTGGCAATGACAGGGGAACTGACCTTACGGGGACGGGTATTGCCCATTGGAGGTCTGAAGGAGAAACTCCTTGCTGCACAACGTGCAGGTATGCGTAAGGTGATTATACCTGAGGCGAACAAAAAGGATTTAGAGGAAATTCCTGATTTGATCAAAGAAAAACTGGAGATTATTACTGTAAAGCATATGGACCGGGTACTGGATGTGGCTTTAGTACCTAAGGCATTGGAGGAAGATTTACCTTCGGAAGATGCGATTGAGTATTTGCCCGCAGTCGAGCGCAAGACCTGGCCTGATGCAGTGCATGGATCTACCCAGTAATCTAGACTGTGGGGGGAGTAAATTGGAAAACAGGGAAGTTCTAATTCCAAATGATGAGATTACAGAGAGTCTAAGGGGAAGGTCCTTTCTGCGGTTATATGACTTTTCCCCCCAGGAGCTTACACGCTTTCTTGAGGTAGCCCAAAGGTTAAAGAAAGCACAGAAGATGGGTCAACCCCATGGACTGCTGGCCGGCAAGTCCCTGGGGATGATCTTTCGGAAGACATCGACGAGAACCCGGGTTTCTTTTGAAGTAGGTATCTATCAACTTGGTGGGCGTGGTCTGTACCTAAACAGCGATGACATTCAGCTGGGCCGTGGCGAAAGTGTGTATGATACGGCGATGGTACTGTCCCGTTATCTAGATGGAATTATGATTCGGACCTTTGAGCAGGCGGAAGTAGATACTTTGGCACAGAACGCCACCATCCCGGTAATTAACGGTCTTACCGACTTCTGTCATCCCTGTCAGGTACTAAGTGATCTCTTTACTATTCAAGAGAAACGGGGCCGACTACAGGGGCTTAAACTGGCATACGTTGGCGATGGGAACAATATGGCCCACTCACTCATGGTCGGTTGCAGCAAAATGGGTGTCAACGTTAGCATTGCCTATCCACCGGGCTATGCACCCAATGCAGAAGTAGTCGAGTGGGCTAAGGCTACTGCCCAGGAACACGGTTCCCTGGTGGAATTAACAACCAATCCCTACGAGGGAGTCGCCGGGGCGGACGTAATTTACACCGACGTCTGGACGAGTATGGGACAGGAGGCCGAGGAAGAACGACGACTTAGGGACTTTGGAAAATACCAGGTTAACCAAAAACTAGTACAGAGTGCCAAACCTGACGTAATGGTGATGCATTGTCTACCGGCCAACCGAGGCCAGGAGATTACTGATGAAGTCATGGATGGGCCCAACTCCATCGTCTTTGATCAGGCGGAAAACCGGCTTCATGCACAAAAAGCCATTATGGCGTTACTGATGGGCTAGCGCAAAGATAAGAATCGAATTTCGCTTGACCGCGATGGGTCTAGCCATCGGTTTTTACAGGTGGGGACTCTTCCCGATGACGAGGAAGGGTGTGCTGATACTTGGCCTGTTCTGCAGAGCGGTATTTTATAGCAGAAAAAGCCCCAGGATAAGAACCGATGGCTTCTAGAGAGGACACCTACAACAAGGACTGCCTATGCTGGTTTTCGGGTGGTCCTTTTGCCCGTAAGGTTGTAAGTGGGGTCAAGGACAGTTGCGGATAACGCCCCTTGCCGGAAAGGCAGGGGATAGTACTGTCTTTGTATATTCGCTAGTTGTCCAAACGTAACAAGGCAACAGCCTGCGATTGGTCTTGATCTCTTTCTTCAGCGCTGATTACATGTTAGTATAAGAGAAAGTACGATAGACGCAAGGAAAAATAGTTGCGCCGCCATAGAGAAAGGAGGAGTATTGGTGCCCCAGGAAAAAGTGCGTTCCGAGGCGTGGGATCACAAACAGCCTGAACCACTGGGTCGGGCAACAATCCACACAGTTGCTGAAGTGGCTGGCGTTTCTTCAGCTACGGTCTCACGGGTACTAAACCAAAGCCCTCTTGTTGCTTCCCACACCCGTGAACGTGTCTACCGGGCTATAGAAGAAACGGGGTTTCGCTCTCCTAGTCGTTTAGCTCGGGCACTTAGAACCAATAGAACAGGAATTCTAGGGCTTTTGGTGGAGAATATCATGAACCCATACTACGCGGTTCTAGCCCGAGCTGTGGACGATGTCGCCAAAGAGGAGGGTTTCGTTGTCATCGTGAGCAATGATGATGGCTGCGAAAAGGTAGGTGTTGAGCGACTTTACACTTTTGGAAGTGTCAATGTGGACGGTGTCCTAGTTGCCCCGGGTGCCCTTGAGGGTAAACGGCGGGATGCGGCCCGGGAAATCAAAGCACAGGGTGCAGCGGTGATTGGCCTGGGGGATTGTCTTGGCGAAAGTGAGTTCGATGTGATCGGCGTGGATCTACAAGAGGCGGCCTATAAAGTATGCAATCATTTGCTATCCTTAGGACATCGCCACATCGGATTCGTAGGGCCTATCATCAAAACAGACCGCTGCCTTGGCTATGAGCAAGCGCTCCGGGATAGTGGCCTTAGTAGTCATTTGCTTACCATGCCCTACGTAGGTACTAGAGAGGACTTAGTTGAAGCCCTTAGGGAGGAGCTGCCCTCCTTTATTGAAGCGAGAGGAATCACTGCTATTATTGGGCATAGTGACTTTATTGCCCTTAAGATCCTACGGGTGGTACGGGAGATGGGCTTGCGCGTCCCTGAGGATATTTCTATCGTCGGATTTGACAATATACCTGAAAGCACGATGACTGTTCCCCCGTTGGCATCGGTGGCCATACCGCACAGGGAAATGGCTGCCGCAGCGATAGTCACTATCCAAAAACGATTAGCTAACGAAATTTCCTCACCTGTTGTGTGTCAGATCCACCAAGCGAAGCTTTGCATGCGTGGATCAGTAGGTTCGAAGAATTGCTCCTAAAAAGGAATTGACAAATGTATGCAGGAGTCTCCCTGCGCGATGGCGAAGTATAGACATTGTAATCGATATCATTGGAGGTTAACGAGCTGTTATTCGGTGACTGTTATCCGTAGATGGCTATCACAGGTAGATATATCTATCTCACTTTGCGTCTAAAGGTGGATGAAGCAGGGTTGTGTTTAACGGTGGCCAATGAGTCCTGCGTCAGGGCAGTGCACCACGAATGTAATCGATTGCAGAAGAAGATGGGTGCTAGTGCTAACGAAGGCAACTTGGTCAATCAGCAACAACGAATCAGTTCCGATAATTCGGTATGTTACAACCCACTTTGCCTAAACGGGTTTGGTCGAGTCAACTGGTTTGTGGCTTTTAGTTTCCTAGGACTAAAGGCCATAATGTGATGGGTACGCTTCTACTTCCAAAGACCTACTGCGGTGAAATGGAGTACGTAAAAAGCCACCGAGTGAGGCACATTGAAAAACGATTTTCTTAGTGAGGTGCATAAGGCTTGAACAGACAACGTTGGTCGTCTATATATGCTGGGCAAGAATCGAGGATGCTACCCACAGTTTGGATTGTGTTACTAATATTCACTTTGATGCTCTTCTTACCTTTGGGACGGAGTCTTGCTTTGTCGATATCCTCTGCTACGAACCTGACCTTAATTGCCGCCAACGTCGGTGCTAAGGGCGAAAGCTCTGCGGGGCTGAACTGGGTGGCTGATAGCCATACGCGTGTACTTGCACTAGAGGATGGCGTGATAGATCAATCAGAAAGGGAAGCTACTATGAGCACAGAGAGGACAGTCGGGAAGATGATTGCAGAAACAACCCCAGATTCACTGAGGACGATAGAAGAACATTTGCCTGCTGTTTGCTATGCTGATCGGCTAAAGCCATTGCCGGGAACTAAAAGCGAGGAGTTGCTACATAATCCTAATAGGGGGTTTCGACTTGAACTGAATATGGATATTGCGACCGGTAATCTCCTAGAGAGTGTGATGGATGCAAGGCAGTATGCCCTAACGCAGATCAAGTACTACGAAGATGAGGCCCCTCAGCTGGCCCAGGTTTACATATATCTTACCCAATACTCAGCGAAGGATCTAGACGATCGTGCCCTGATAAATCTGCAGGATTACTTCGCGTTCTTTAGAAAGCAGAACATGCAGATTCTGTTAAGATTCGCCTACGAATACCAGGAGACTGGTCCGAAAATTGGGCCGACGACCGAGCAAATGCTCAGACATATTGAGCAGCTAAGGGACATCGTGGCACAGAACAACGACATTATCCATGTCATTCAGGCAGGGTTCATTGGTATGTGGGGGGAATGGCATAACGCAAAGTATGAACATGATAAACGGCAGGTCTTGGAGGCCATCATAGATATGACGCCACCAGATAAGGTGGTTCAGGTTCGACTGGCTAGCTATAAGGACGTACTGAGAAAGGATGACCTAAGAAGAGACCGGGTATCCTATCATGACGATTATCTGGTTGGTGTTGACCATGCGTGGAGCACTGCTCTACCCGCAAGTCCATTGTATGCTATGTATATCACAGACTGCAGGAATATGTTGGTAGATGGGGAAATGCCTTGGGGCAAGGACAAGTATTTCAACAATGGGGTTATCGATGGTGTTGGCGTAGCAAAACGGCTGATGAACCATTACTTCTCTACGATGAGCATTGTTCATAATTACAAGGAAAGTGGTCCGTTCATTACCCACAATATGCAGGAATGGAAGAAGATCATAGTAGATGCGGCCTTCTTAGATGATAACGAATTTCGCTATGCCCCGGCCTGGCTTAAAGACTCCGACGGTAACCCAATAACCCGCTCACTGTTTGAATATATCCGGGATTACCTAGGTTACTACATTGAAGCACACAATGCCAAGGCGGATGTGTCGGGGAATCAGGTGGAGGTATCATTGGAACTCACTAACTATGGTTTCTCCGCCCCCCATGGTATGTCGAAGCTAGAAGTGGTCATCACCGATGAACAGGGAAGTGTTATTTGCGCAAAACCGGTATGCCACATGGCGGATCTTCAACCGGGCAAAGTGGTATCCGTTTCCACAACTCTTACCGTCTGTGAGCTCCAACGTGGTTACATAGTAGGCATACGTTTTGCCAATCAAGGGGGTGTAACAGCAAAGCTAGCTAATGACACAGAGTATGTGAACGGAGTGAATGTTGTTTTTGTCCTGTAATAGCCTGGTTTAGCACCAGATAGGCACAATGACGTTTTTGGCAGGATTGAGTCGGTCGTGGATCGAAGTATGTTGTTATTGTAATCGATATCAATCACAGGTGTAGGTACCAAGGAGTTAAGCACGCTCTAGATTGTTCACTAAAAGGAGGAGCCTGTGGTGCAACAGAGAAGTTTCTGTCTTGTTTTGTGTTGTCTAATCGTAATCCTGATCAGCACAGTAGCTACGGCCACAGTTCATCTGGAATGGATGTCCTGGGGGGATCAGACAGTAATTGACCGTAACGAGCGTATTATCCAAGCTTACTATGCATCATTTCCCGATAAGGACATAGTTATTCGGAACAACGTCGTTGGTTGGGACTTCTACAAGGAACGTTTGCCAGTACTGGTTGCGGGGGGCGCGGCGACGGACATCATCTCCTCAGAAGGTTCCTTTGTCTACGGACAAATGGCGGAATGGAATGCGCTCATGGATCTAACCGATCTAGTAATACCGTATGAGGATGAGTTTCTGCCGGGAGCTCTCGAGACGATCCGGGTTAACGGTAAAGTATATGGCTTTCCGTTTCATGGATGGGACACATCGCCGGTGGTCTTCATTAACTATAGTTGTCAGGCCTTTGACGAGGCCGCCTTACCATATCCTACCTATAATTGGTCGTGGGATGATCTCCTTGGATCGGGCAAGAAACTAACCAATCCGCGGGAAGGCAAATGGGCCATAGATTTTGGAGCAAGCTCCCACATTGCGCTGTGGCAGCCCTTGCTGTACGCCTTTGGCGGGCAAATGTACGCGCCGGATCGTTCCGAATCCCTAATTAGCAGTACCGAAGCGGCAAATGCCTTTAGGTTTCTAAAGGAGCTAGATATTGTCTATGGATTTCAGGCCCCTGCTGAGTTGGTCAACAATAAGATCGGCTTTATCACCGGCCAAGTGGCAATGACTACCAACTGGAGTCAGGAAGCCACAAAGATCATGGACTATGTTCGTTTTGGTAGCGGGATTACAATTTTGCCCCAAGGACCGGCCGGGTTTGGGTTCCATCCGCCCCTTACCTGCCATTCAGTAGGCATTTACCGAGAGAGTGAACATCCAGCCGAAGCATGGCATTTCATTGAGTGGATGTTAACCTCGCCTGAGGCCTTGGAAGCGATGGGTCCCACCATTCCCATGGTGCCACTAAAAAGCAATCTTCCAATTCTTGTCGACATGATCGCGGCAGATGATGCCGCCCTTGCTGGCTGGCGGGCCACCGAGGCGGTGTTTGAACGGTTGATGTCAGCGCCAATCGACCGTGTTGGGGTGGAATATCCGCATACGATCGAGATCATCACTTCATCCTTACAGGAATACATGGGTGGGAACCAGGCTATTGAACAGATCCTAGAGAACGCAAAAAGTCAGATCGATAGATTACTCAATGAACTAAAATAGCGAAGAGGGGGAACTTAAGGTGAAACGAACATACTTGGTGTTGCTTCTTGTCGTGTTACTCGGGGCCACCGTATCGGCTAGAGAGGTGGTAATTCACGACTTTGACACTGATGAGAATTTGCGGGTCGAGGCGGCTAATGGCGGCATTCTGGAACTATTCGAGCTTACTTCCGATGGTGCCATTGAAGGAAAGAGCAGTGCTGCACTGGTCTTTGACTTGACCACTCCCGATCAAAGCTGGAGTGAAGTACAAGTCATCATCGATTGTGAAAAACCGATGGATATCGACGGGTTCGATCAAGTCAAGCTCTGGGTACATGGTGACGGTACCCCCCATAACGTAATTATTCTATTCTGGGATGGTTTCCTAGAGTGCTCAGTTTGGGGGCAGGTGGGTTGGGAAGGTTGGCACGAATGGGTGATCGATCTTGCCGAGACCCCCAATAAATGGAACGTTGAAAACGTTCGTCTCGACCGTGTGGAACGGGTTCGGATTGTAATCAGTGATTCTAATGGAATCTATAAGACTAAAGGAAAGATCCTAGTAGATCGATTGGCGGTTGCTTTTGGTGAGTAAACTACCTATCGCCGCAGGGTGAAAGCGACCTAGTTAGTCCATAGAGTGAGGTGCTAGTGATGCCGGCCTTTTGGCTGGTATCGCTGGCATTCATTTGTGACATCTTTGGATCTGTAGTTGTTACTCAGGGTACTGAGTTTGTCAGGGACATCCTTGATTTCAGGTTTGCTCAGTGAGTGGAATGTCGTATTGCTTGCTCACTCAATCAAGATGCAAGTGAAGAAATCCCAGCAGAGTTAAACCGTTGCTGCAACAGTGCACTCCCTCCGCGAAGGGTGGTGCGCTTTTTTGTCTTGTAGTCTGCCAGGATTTGCTGAAACGAACAGACTTGGCAAGCAGATCCTCATTGTACGCACACATTTCCTACAGATCATCGTTCAGCTCCTGACGCTACGTTTTTTGGGCGAAATGAAGTCGTATCATTCTTTTTAGGTGTTCCTGTCCAAAGACCAAGAAGTCTAGGAACTGCCGTAAATTAACTAGCTTCTTTGACACGACTTACCAAGCCTGGTATAATACCGGTATACACCGGTGCGGAACGGAGTCATGTTTTTAGTTAAGTGAATAACAAACTCTGAGGAAAGGGACGATGAAGGGTGAAAAAGGCATATCAACAATTGTTAGTCCTATTTCTGATCGTATTGTTTATGGTTGGAACAAGCAGTGCTGCAAAATCAGAATACGAAAATGAGATGGATGACACTGTAGAGTTGAGGGTAATGACATTCAATATTTGGATGGGGGGCACGAAGGTTGACTTTGACGCGGTAGTTGAAGCAATTAAACAAGCCGATGCAGATATTGTTGGTATCCAGGAATCTAAGGAGAATCTCCCGAGGCTGGCTGCTGCTTTGGGCTACCATTACCATCGAAAGCTGCAAATACTGAGTCGCTTCCCGATTGTTATACCATCAACGGGACCAGTTCATTACGTTTACGTACTACTCGAGGATAATCGAGGAGTAGCGGTTTCTAATGTGCACCTGAATTACCAGCCTTATGGCCCGTACGATTTGCGTGACGGAATCGCACTTGATAGAGTCCTGGCAAATGAACAGGGTCACATGAATGAAATAGCACCGAAAATAGTCGCTCTACAAGGACTGATTGAAAAAGACATTCCTGTTTTTCTTACCGGCGACTTCAACGTTCCGAGTCATCTTGATTGGACTAGTGATGTTGCTGCAGCCTCTGAGGAAGAGTTTCGTACAAAGGTAGACTGGCCTGTATCTATCGCACTTGAAGAAGCAGGTTTTCGCGATACCTACCGCGAAATCCACCCAGATCCAGTGACACATCCAGCACCTACTTGGACGCCGGGCTATCCAGCGGGCTATACTAGTCAAAATGAAGTACACGATCGAATTGACTTTGTGTACGCCGCTGGTCCATCTGTCACCGCAATGAGCGAGATCGTAGGAGAAGATGGCATCTATACCGATATTGTTGTCGCGCCTTGGCCCTCGGATCACAGGGCTGTGGTTTCTGCCTTTAGCCTGACGCCAGCAGTTTTACCGGACGATCTGGAAGTTGCGTCCGCAGAGTCGCCTTGCATTGAGGTTACGAAAAATGTGTACTTACCAAGTGAACCAATAACGGTCAGTTTTTCCAATGGTTCCGGTCACCCGGATTCTTGGATCGGCATCTACCCTAAAGAGATGATACCTGGTACAGGTGAAGGATCGTATAGTTGGACATATACCGATGGAGCTGTCTGTGGCGAAGTCGTCTTATACAGCGGTGCTCCAGGAACAACGTGGCCCCTACCTTCCGATGAATACGCAGTTCACTTGTTTATAGATGGTGGGTACACGATATTGGCAACCACAACCTTCGTGGTAGAATAAGGATTACCTATGGAAGAACTGCTATTTGACATATGCAGCAGTTCTTCCAAACCAATGGTAAAGGTACGGCAAGTTACGATGCTATTTTCCCTTTGGCGAGGCTTTTCAGAAGAACAATCAATTATTGGGCAGAAGAATTGCTCCTCGATGACAAGACGAAGGGGAGCGTTTAGCCATGAAGGTAAACTATCATAGTTATGATGGTTTACAATGACCCAGACAGCCCTGCTGTTATAGTAACGGTCTTCTCTCCCCATTGGCCGTGTTACAGCATCTAGTGCTCAAAGTCCATAGTCATAAAGAGATCACGGGATTGAACCATCGGTCGCGTCCGGACAGTCTCCTATTCAACCGGATAGCCATCTTGATTAAAGCCTACCTGTTACTACCAACACGAAAGGCAAACCCAATGTTAAGCAACTCTGCCTTCGTAGCAGATGCTGGCAAAGTGTACTAAGTCTTTGGGGAATGGCAGCCAGGAAGTTTAGACTTCTCCAGACGCTCCACGTTTGGAGGCCGTTACTTTCTGGTTTCCATTCCCCCATCTACAAGACTAAGATGATCCGTTCCTGGCACTGCTCCCTTGCCTGTCACACCGTCCCAGACTGTAACACTGCGCAAACCTTCACTTGATAACGGTCTGTCCTTCCGTTTTCTCGAGGCTCCTGCAAATACTCATCAACTGTCTCAAATGCTTGCTAGCCAAATTCTCCGTTTTGATAAAGGTACTACATTTTGGACACGGCAAAACCCTTCAAACTAAGAGTGCATAGCGGATCCAGTTGACTGATGTGCGCGAACTGTCTAATCACGTTTTTGATGATTCCCAATAAATACTGCACAGTGACCAGCGTACATTGCCGGTATACTTTAGACAATGTTTTCCATGTTAGTCGCGGAAGTGCTGTGGTTCAAGCTCTACTGCTTGATTTTGAAAGATGCTACATAGTATAATTACTGTAATATGCAAACGAGTTAGACGTTGCGGAAGGTATTTGGAGGTTTTGGGCAGATGGGTGCTAATCTAGAAAAAGTATACAATCCGAGGGGTATGGAAGAAACATGGTATGATTACTGGGTGAAGGGCAACTACTTTCATGCAGATAACACCAAAGAAGGTCCCTCTTTTTCCATGGTGATTCCTCCTCCTAATGTGACCGGGCAATTGCATATGGGTCATGCGCTAGACAATACGCTGCAAGATATCATTACCCGCTGGCGACGGATGCAAGGGTATAACACCCTATGGTTGCCAGGTACTGATCACGCGGGCATTGCAACCCAGATTAAGGTTGAAGAGCAGCTACGCAAGAAGGGTCTCACCAGACATGACTTAGGGCGGGACGCCTTCCTGGAATTGGTCTGGGAGTGGAAGGAAAAATACGGTAACCGGATTACCAACCAGCTCAAACGCCTCGGCACCTCTTGTGATTGGCAAAGAGAACGGTTCACCCTAGATGAGGGGTGTTCCAAAGCGGTTAGAGAGGTCTTTGTGTCTTTGTACGAAAAAGGCTTAATCTACCGGGGTCAATACTTGATCAATTGGTGTGTTGACTGTAACACCGCCCTATCTGATGTGGAAGTTGAACACGAGGATACCCCCGGTAAGCTCTATTACATCCGATACCCCTTTAGTGATGGGGAAGGTTATATTACGGTGGCTACCACCCGGCCGGAGACAATGCTTGGGGATACCGCGGTGGCGGTTAATCCCGATGATGAAAGGTACCAGGATCTGGTGGGACGGACTCTGCGATTACCTCTAACCGGCCGCAGTATTCCGGTTATTGCCGATAGCTTCGTAAGTGTCGAGTTTGGTACCGGTTTGGTGAAAGTGACTCCGGCCCATGACCCTAATGACTATGCCATGGGCGAGCGTCATGCTTTGCCCAGGATTCAGGTTATTGGCGAAGACGGCCTGATGACCGCCGAGGCAGGCAAATACGCGGGATTAGACCGCAACGAATGCCGCAAGCGGGTTGTAGCCGACTTGAAAGAGTGCGGGTTACTTGAGAAGGTGGAGGAACACAGCCATGCGGTGGGCCACTGCTACCGATGCGGTTCTGTAGTGGAGCCTTTAATCTCTAAGCAATGGTTCGTAAAGATGGGTCCTTTGGCCAAACCGGCGATTGATGTTGTACTTGAAGGACGGGTTAAGTTTGTCCCAGAACGCTTTACTAAGCTGTATCTGAACTGGATGGAGAATATTCGGGATTGGTGTATCTCTAGGCAACTGTGGTGGGGACACCGTATTCCCGTTTGGTATTGTGATGACTGTGGCGAGACTATTGTTAGCAAGGAGGATCCTACTCGTTGTCCTAAATGTCAGAGCCAGGACCTTACCCAGGATCCTGATGTGCTAGATACGTGGTTCTCCTCAGCACTGTGGCCCTTCTCTACCATGGGATGGCCTGAGCAAACCAAGGATCTAGATCTGTTCTACCCAACATCACTTTTGGTTACCGGCTTTGATATCATCTTCTTCTGGGTTGCTCGGATGATTGTGATGGGAATTGAGTTTACAGGGGAGCCTCCCTTTAGTGAAGTATTGATTCACGGATTAGTCCGGGATAGCGAAGGACGGAAGATGAGCAAGTCCCTGGGTAACGGTGTGGATCCCTTAGAGGTTATTGATGAGTATGGCGCTGATGCCCTCCGGTTTACATTAGTTAAAGGAGGCGCCCTTGGTAATGATATGCGCTATTACCCCGAACAGGTAGAAGCAAGCCGCAACTTTGCGAATAAGGTGTGGAATGCTACCCGGTTCGCCTTGATGAACCTGGAAGGCTTCAAACCCAAAAACGATGTTGCCAATTGCAGTCTGGCTGATCGATGGATTCTCAGCCGGTACCAAGGGACGGTGGCTCGGGTTACAGAGTATCTAGATAGCTTCGATTTGGCAGAGGCGTCCCGCACTCTCTATGAGTTTATTTGGAATGAGCTATGTGACTGGTATGTAGAGATGTCTAAAGCCTATCTTTACGGGCATCTAGGGGATGAGGCTAAGTACACAGCCCAGTGGGTCCTTTGGACGGTGCTTGATGGTACGCTTCGCCTATTGCATCCTTTCATGCCCTTTATTACCGAAGAATTGTGGCACGCCCTTCCGAGCACCGGCGAGACGATCGTCTTGGCACCTTGGCCCGTTCCTCAGGAGGATTTGTATGACCAGGATGCAGAAATGGATATGGCTTTGATCATGGATGTTGTACGCAGCATTCGTAATGTACGTAGTGAGAAACAAGTGACACCAGGACGCAAGATCAAAGCTGTGCTGCATGCCGACGACCCGCAGCAAACCATCCTACAAAGGAACCGGTTGTATCTGGAGTCCCTGGCCGGACTTGGTGAGCTGGAAATTCTGAAGACCAACACTAAGAAGCCAGAACAAGCGATCTTCGCGGTGGCCTCAGGTGTTGAGATCTATCTGCCCTTGGCGGGTTTGTTAGATCTTGAAGAGGAACGCAAGAGACTACAAGGTGAGCTCAAGGACTGCGAAAATGAGATTAAACGATGCCAAACCAAGCTAGAAAACGAAGGGTTTGTAAAGAAAGCACCTCCTGCAGTGGTTGAAAAGGAGAGAGCAAAGCTTGCTGAGTATCTGGAGCAGAAGGCTAAGCTAGAGGAGACCTTAAAGACTCTAGTCTAAGGTACTCTTGATCGGTCGAAAGGAACGAATGGCAGTGGGATATATTGAAGCGGTAGAGTATCTAGAAAGTCTAGCCCGGTTTGGCTCCAAGCCGGGCCTTTCACGTATTAGGCAACTGGCCCAAAGCTTAGGCGACCCGCAGGAACGCTTTCCAGCAATTCATATAGCTGGAACCAATGGAAAGGGGTCTACCGCCCGGATGACCGCGGCAATCTTAAGCGCCCATGGACTAAAGACAGGCCTTTATACTTCACCTCACATTGGTGTATTCAATGAACGCTTCATGATCGATGGGGAACCAATCTCTGATCAAGGCCTCAGTGCCCTTGTGGATAAGTTGCAGCCGATTACCCAACAGGGGTTGGAGCAACCCACTGAATTTGAGGTCTGTACGGCATTAGCCCTAGAATATTTTGCCCAAGAAGCCGTAGACTGTGCTGTCATTGAAGTGGGGTTAGGGGGCAGGTTTGATGCGACCAACATTATTGTGCCAGAGGTTGCGGTGATTACCCACATTGCCTTGGACCACATGGGGGTTCTTGGGACCACCCTTGAACAGATTGCCTTTGAGAAGGCGGGTATCATTAAGACTGGTAAACCATTAGTATTAACCCCACAATCCAGCGCTGCAAGAGGGGTGATCCTGGACATAGCTAAGGCGCAGCACAGTGCTGTATATGAGCTTGACCCTGCGTCTTGGCACGTGCAAGAAGTCTCGTTGGACGGGACAGTCTTTACCTATGAGGATCAGAGGATACACTTAAATCTACTCGGGCGTCACCAAATCATCAATGCTTGTGCGGCTATCACCGGGGCGAGGGTCTTCCTACAAGACCGGTTCTGTTGGAGGTTAGTGCATAAAAGCCTGGGTGAGGTCAGTTGGCCGGGCAGGCTGGAGATCATGGGCACAAATCCCTTAATCCTTCTAGATGGTGCCCATAATCTAGATGGAGCCGAGGTACTTAAGCAGGCTATTTGTGATCTGCTCCCAACGCGGAGAATTGTGTTCTTGATGAGTATTATGGAGGACAAAGAAGTGGACGCTATACTGAGGACCCTTTTGCCTAGGGGTAAAGTCGCGGTATTTACTCAACCAAAGCAAAGCCGGACGCGACCCACTTCACCCCATGAGCTAAGGCAACGGGCCAGCGCATATCTAGATGAGGTCTACGCTGAGCTAGATCCAGGTGTTGCACTAGAACAAGCGTTGAGACTAATTGATGTTGACGATGTTCTTTGCATTAGCGGTTCGTTGTATCTGGTACGGGAACTGCGCCAGCTGTTGTGCAGGAATTACCACGTAGGTTGACGAATGTTAAAGCAGGTTGTTGAGAATAGCAACTAAGAGAGGGTCTGGTTCTATGTCTACAGACAAGAAAGAGACAAGCAGTAAGGGGCTAAGTAAATTTGGATTTGCGATGGTGCTCGTTGCCGTTGGGGCTTGTGCCATTTTTATTGGATTTCTAATTGGTCAATGGTTAATGGATCTACTTAGTCCTAGCACGCCGACTATTGCTTTTGACCCAACAGAGGTTATGAATTCCGTGGATAAAAACAACGATCCATCTAATTCCCTGTCTGCGGACACTGTTAAGTCGAGCTCGTCACCGAATACGACTAGCCCTAAGACGGAGGAACAGAATGGTCTGTACCGGGTGCAAGTTGGTTCCTTTAGCATTAGGGAAAACGCCGAACAATTGGCCAATCGGTTAAAAGCCGCAGGCTATGAAGTATACATTACTCCTAAACCTTACCGGGTGCAAGTTGGTGCCTTTAGTCAGCGGTCCAACGCAGAACGTCTTTTGGAGGAACTAAAGGGACTAGGATATACCGATGGGTTTATCACGCAGTAGTTAAACCGGCAAGATTAGATGAGTTAAGCATACGGGCATAGGTGTGAAGTACCTATGCCCGTTATTTCGATCTGGTTCCTGTTCCAATATAGTCTAGTGACCTACGCTACTATCGTGGGAGGGGAGTAAGCTGGTTTGAAGTTGCTTGTTTGTAGATAATGGTTCGGTTGAACGTTATGATGCTTCCCTCCGCCTTTTCCGCTCCATTAGATCGACAAAGGCTTCTAGGCGGGTCTGTAGGCCTGCCTTTCCCGTTAGCTCATCGCATGCCACGCTGAGGACCGGAATGCTGTAGTCCTTACTTACCTGGGGCAAAATACTCTTGGCAACAATCTCTGGAATACATGTAAAGGGAGAGAGCTGCACAACCCCATCGAATCCTCTATTCGCATAGATGATCGTATTCCCGATGGAGTCTTGACCGTGACCACCGATCATCTCCGGCAGATACGGCGCAGCAGCCTTCTTAATATCAAGTCCGCCCACCTGGCCTAGGGTATCGGTCACTGTATTATCCAAAGTCCAACCGCTTAGGTAAATCGAGCGATGCACTTCAACCCCTAGTTCTCCGAGGGTTTGTTCAATATCCAGATTGGCAAAGGGCTCTATAAGTACGTATATTTCCCCAACAAGACCGACGCGAAGTGGCTTTTTTGTGGGATCCTGGGGGATGCTGCGCAACTTCCGTTCACCCTCCGCTCTAGCCTGACGGATGTCTTGGAGGGTTTGCGCCTTGTCTAGTTGAGCAAGGCACTGCCTGTAGACATGGGTAGTCTCCCCCTTATTTGTTTCCCTAGGTCGAATAATATGGGAAAGCTTTTCAATTTCATCAAGGGCTACAAGCTTGTTCCATCCAGCCCGAATTACCTTGATTAGACGGGGTAGGGGTGTACGTTTGGAATTAACCTTTCGGATGTTATTAAAGAAGTCGCGCCAACCAAAACGGGGTAGTTCAAAGATAATCATCTCGAAATCATAACCAAGATCCTTAAGGATCACATCGTGCAAATTGCCGTAGAGCCCTGCCCTACAAGGACCACATCCGCCACTGGTTACGAGGGTGTTGGCTCCTGCTTCTAGGGCCTCGATATATGTTCCTAAGACAATCTTGTAGGGAACACAGGCAAACTCAGGGGAATACCTTGCTCCAAGACTGAGGGTTTTTTCCGTGGGCTTGGGTGGGAAGACCACCTCATTGCCCAGTCCTTCCATCACGTCACGAAACACAACTGATGAATTACCCATGCTAGGAAAGCTGATCTTACGCACTGGTATTTCCCCCCTCTAATCGTTGTTGACGACTGATCATATCACAGAAGGCTTCCAATCTCGTGAGCATCCCGCTGCTGCCGGATTGCTCGTCAATGGTAGCTGTGAGAAAAGGAATACCCTTTTCCTTAGCTTGTCCTTCCAGTAGTCGATTGACCAGAAAGTCTGGTCCGCAGCCGAAGGCGGTCACATGGATAACGCCATCAACTGGTACGTGCCCCTCAAAAACGTAGGCGGCAGCCTTCAGGATGGTATCGCTGAAATACCAAAAGACTGACTTACTATTCCAGTATTTTTGTTTATAGACCGCATCAAAGGGTAGGTTCTCGTAGGTAAAATACTCTACGCCGTAGTTCTCCAAGTGCTCAGTTAAGTTCATACTGATGTATTGGTCGTTAATAATATACGGGTAACCTAAGATGGCCAGTCGCAGGGAATCTGTTTGTGGGTTTGGTGTTTCCTTGACCGGTCGATCGTCTACAGCCCGCAGAGCATTTTTTACCGACATACCACCTTGAAGCATCGCATGATAGGCCTGATGAGCTTCCAAGGCAGCTTGTCCAGCTTGTTTTATCCTTTTTCGGTCATCGGTAAAGTAAATTCCTGTTTCACAGAAGGCTTCAAATAATCGCTTTTTGCTGCCCCTCACTGCAACCCGCGGACTGATGATCGGTGGCAAATCCTGCAGTGAATAGCGCACCATATCCGGTAGACCAAGGAACTTGGGGCAAAAGGTTTGCTTGCCTCGATAATTGACCATGCGGGGGATAAAAATGTAGTCTGCCTGCTCCTTTAGTGCTTCAACATGGCCATGATATACTTTAATTGGAATACACGCATCGGTGACAGTTTCCTCTACGCCAGCATCAAGAATATTCTTGGTTGTTTGTGGCGAGACTATAACTCTTACGCCAAGTTCATGGAAAAACGTTTTCCACATGGGGTAGAAGGTATAGAAAAAAAGCCCGCGCGGTATACCTACAGTCATATCTAACATAGGCTTACCCTCCAGGCGTGTGGTACACGATTATCACTCTTACTACTTCCAACAGGAATTATACCCACAATATAGATAGGATGTCAATTACCGCTGTTCTAAATAGATGCACCAATCGATCTATGACTTGGAACAACCATGATTAGTGCAATCCTGGTTGGACACTATCTGATCTAGCCTAGGTTCTTTCTTAAGAATCTCAGTTGCACCTCCCGGTGCAGTGCCCCCGCGCCGTCATGGCCATTAAAAGGATAGATACAGATGTCCTTTTCGCTCTTGATACGGTTGTATGTCGCAAAATAGCATTCTGGTGGACAGATGTTATCCCTAAGGCCTACAGAAGCAAGAACCTTGCACTTTATGGCATCGGCCATATTCATGGTATCAAAATAGGAGAGGGTTCTAAGTACCTGATCTGTCTGTTCAGGGTAATTCCTCAGGTAATCGCCAACTGCTCCGAAGACCCCATGGGCCCCTGCGACACGTCTGGTTAAGTCGCTATTGCTTGGTACTTGGGCCATAGCCAAGAACGGTCGCGGGTCAAGAGCACTAACAGCCATGACCAGTCCGCCCCCTTGACTTGTTCCTTCAAGAATAATTCGGGATGAATCGACCTCTTCCTGGGCACAGGCAAAATCAATGGCTTTAAGGCAATCCATATAGACCGCCCGGTAATAGTATTCGTCTTTATCTAAAAGGCCTTTGGTGCTCATTACTTGCGCATTCCCCCACGAATAGGTGGCTAGATTACCTGTAGGGCCACCTTGGCCCCGGCAATCCATCGATAGGACGGCGACTCCCATCAAGACCCAATGGGCAAAATCCGATGGCACTCCTCGGTTGCCCCGGGCCCCATGGTAATGAATTAAACAGGGAAGCTTGTTATTGCTAGTGAAGGTCGGCACAAGATACCAACCGTGAATAGGGGTTTGGTCAAACCCATGGTAGGTAATATCGTACACTTGAATATAAGGACTAGGAAAAGCATGTGGTTTTCGTGTGGGGTTCAGTGGTACCCCTTTGGCCTGGGCGATGGTTCTTGCCCAAAACGTGTCGAAATCCTCCTCCTTGGTCAAAGGAGGATAATACTCGTAAAGATGTTTTGCTGCATGATTAATATAGTCCATGGTTTTGGTAGTGGGATGCTTCTCCCACCGGTCTGTTCCCACCTTTCCTTGGTTTACCGTCGGCACATTCGAAGCTACTCTAGGGTGAAGCCATAGAGCTTAACCTGTCTGGCTCCTCGGGTAGCTTTGGGAGTAAAGCGGATGCCTTGGGCGGCAAGATCCAAATCTACATACACTAACCTTTGGTAGTTATTCTTGATGGCTTTGATATGTTGCCACTGACCATCGACTAGGGCTTCAATTTCAAAGTCCGTGACCAGCTCTTGTGGTAGTGCTGCTGGTTGTCTTCCTTCCAACCAAGTAAAGGTGAAGGACCGGTCCAACCCGGTATCAAAGACAAAACGGGCCCTTTTTACGTGCTTTACAGCACCAAAGGTATAAGTGATACAGTCATTAACACTGCCAATCCAAGCGTGGTCATTTTCTCCTACAGGCCGATCAACCCCATCCCTAAGGGGCTCGGGATTGGCAGTGGCAGTCAGTGTAGCATGCAAGGTCAGTTCATTTATCTGACGCTTGTGCCAGGGGAGATAGCAGTCATCATCCATAAGTATCCTCTGCAGTTCCTTGATCCGATCCTGACCGATGTCTCTTAGAGAACAATTATGCTTAGTCGCTAGGGCAGCCGCGGTGCCTATTGCCTGCCCCATGACCGCACAGGTACCCATGACCCTGGTGGAAGAAGTGGCAATGTGGGTTGCACTGATATTTCGGCCGGCAAAGCCTAGGTTAGTGATGTTTTTCGAATACAGGCAGCGATAGGGGATTCCATAGGGAGACGGTGCCGGATGCCAGTGGGTGGGTTGAAGGTGGGGAACACGGAATCCGCCCATGGTATGATCATCCATGGTCCATCCTCCGTAGGCCACTAGATCCTCAAATCTTCCTTCGGCTTCAATGTCCCCTTGGGTGAGAATATGGTCGCCCATTAAGCGACGGGACTCCCTTTTGCCAGGGAGAAACTGGATCCAATCTAGGGCGTAATACTCTGCTCCATGATCGCCATGGTTCTTGATATGATCCCAAACGCCGTATACCATTCGTAGGAGTTCATCCCGCATTTCCTCTAGGTCATAGATGGGGTGGCCCTTGCCGCCGACTTCAATCCACCAATAACCCATGTCGATTACCCGATGACCGCGACCAATCCCAAGACTCTCATCGGTGGGGTATTTGTATGCCCACTTTGGTGGTGTGAAGGGCTGTGGCGTATCATGCTTCCTTGCCCTAAACATGCAGGTACAACCCATAGTCTGGGAATCCGCCTTTTCTGGAGCCAGGGACTCGCCAAATTCAGAAGCGGCCTCTCGGCCTAAACGAAACTCTGCACCGGCCAAAGGACCCAAAATCCCATCACCAGTACAGTCCAAATAGATTGATGCTTCTACGGTATGATGGGTTTCGGTAGTCAATTGCCATGCGGTAATGCTTCTGATCGTATCTTGTTCCACGGAAGCATCGTAACAGGAGCAGTTGAGCAGCAGCTTTATATTGGGTGTCTGAAACACCATCTCCCACAGCACGGTATCCCATACAGAGTAACTACCTTGGGGATTCCTGTAGGCGTTCTCCAAACGAATCTCTTCAAGAATTCCCGTTTCCCGCATGTTGGGGATCTGACCATGGCGATCAGCTCCGCAGATATGCATCCGTATTTCCGATGAGGCATTTCCGCCTAGTACCGGTCGATCGTGGATGAGAACCACTCCGGCGCCACTGCGGGCAGCGGCAATGGCCGCACACATACCGGAGAGTCCTCCACCGAGGACACAGATATCCGTTTGATATTGCAGTCTTCTCATTGATTGTGCAGATTGACCGTAATAGGGGGTCATTCTACTGTCTCCCCTCGGACTTAGAAGCCTTCTTGTTATTCTCTGGGTTCCTTGTTCTTGAGGTTTATGTTCATTTTATGTATCTACTTGCTGGACTTTGAGCCCATCATATCCCAATTATTCCTTTGTGACAAGGGAATGGATCGGGCCTTAATAGATACTAAGTCTATGTCTGAGAGAAGCGGAGGTAAGGCCTGATGTGTTATGCAGTCACCACGGGCGGGAACACCGTTCGGGGTCTTTTCAGTAAAGGGACTTATTGCTTGGCATATACACGTATTCGGGTCAATACCGACAGGGTATCTGGTCTAGTTCAGGCATCTTTAGGTGCGAGAAGTACTATGGATTCATGTTAGTAGCATTCATCTGGCGACCCGGGTGCTTTCCTTTGATTTGCCCTGAAATTGGTCCATAATTGACACATTCGGTTTCAATGCACCCTCGGGTGTTATCACTATGAGTTTTGCCTTTTCCATTATCTCCAGATCTCGCCGTATAGTTTTGTAGGTCTTTATGTCTTGGTATATTCCTTTTATGATCGGGTGTTTTCTCTCCTTAAGATTCTGGACAGTCATCACTTCGTTATACTCGGTAATGAGTGTCAACAAGGCGAAGGCCCTCTCGTTGATTTGATCCTGGGAATAGATTTCACGTGCATATGACATAAATAGGTTCTTTCTAATGAAGTCCAGGATTTCATCTTGTACACCTTGAATCTCCTGGACAAATCCTCCGAGTGAAAACTTCACAAACTCGGTTAGATTACCGTTATACTCAAAACGGGCAGCATTCAATTGCCTTACATATTCCTCCCTGTGACGATAGAAGAAGTTGGCCAATGAACAAAAACCCCTAATGTTATATCCAGCTTTGTATAAGATGTAAGTCTACAGAGCCCTTGATGTGCGCCCGTTACCATCACCAAAGGGATGAATCGAAATCAGATAGAAGTGTGCGACAAACGCCCGAATCAAAGGCCGATAGCCTCCGGTGATCCTCTGCGAGTCTATAGTTTCTAGAAAGTTTTCGGTTAAAGTTGGGATCAATGAAGGGTCTGGTGGAACATAATTGCCAACGTATACTCGGCCGTTTCTATATTTGCTGGGTTCGTTTCAATGCGTCTAGCCATGGGAGGAGGAATGGGTATTTTGGAAGTGATCTGTCGGTGCGCCTCTGCCTGAACAGTTGGTTCCAGTAGTTCTCTATCATCAGTGTCCACAACGAAGGTCCCAGCCCGGCATCGGTATCTCCCCCTCATTGACCCTTATTCTAACCGTAATACCATGAATTAATCAAGGATAGTTCCTCCGTCATGTCCCACTATATGTCCAATGTTCCCTCCGATATGTTGTCGAGAAGGGATTACTCGCTGAAGTGCTGTTACCTTCGAACTCTTACCGGATCCATTAGGTACTTGCTTAGCAGTTGGCAACCGGAACAACCGCCATCTTGCCAGTCAAATAGTGATCAGTAAGCTTCGATATCGACGTTAGTCCAAGGAAATGGTCGCAGCCTGACTGCATCATCTTTGTTTCTAAGTGAGGATACCGATGTCACTAGATAATCTACCTTACCTGCTTCCTTTAAGAAGCACTGTCCAGGAATCTCAAAGCGGCAGGACATATCAGGAATTGGTAGAATATAATTATAACGGTTTTTGCCATGCGTGACATATTGTCTCGCCTGACCGAATAATCTATTCAAAGAATAGGTTAGGTGGGAGTGAGCGCATGAGGATCCATAGCCGGATGTGGCTCTTATTGCCTTTAGTTGTGCTTGTCGGCATTGGCTTGTACCGTTGTAGGCCAAGCAGGGTACCAGAACGAGCTCCATTGATCAATCTATGGTGGGCAAAGGAAGACAAGCTAATTCAGTTGGATCTTGAGGAGTATGTGGCAGGAGTCGTGGCGGCGGAGATGCCAGCATCATTCCAAGAGGAGGCCCTCAAGGCCCAGGCGGTGGCGGCAAGAACTTTAGCACTATGGTCCTTAGCCCAAAGTCGTCGCCTGCCGGAGCATCCCGACGCACAGTTGTCTAGTGACTATCGGGTGGACCAAGCTTGGCTATCCAAAGACGAGCTTAAGGAACGCTGGGGTATATGGGGCTACCTCCGTAATTGGACAAAGATTCGTAAGGCGGTAAGTGCTACTGCCGGAGAGGTTTTGATTTACCAGGGGAACTACATTTTCCCAGCCTACCACTCCACAAGTGGGGGCAGGACGGAGGATTCCGGAAACTACTGGACTAGCAATTTGCCCTATCTGGTGAGTGTGGATAGTCTCTACGAGAGTCATTCCCCTTGGTTTGAGCATGTAGAAAAGAGGTCCGTCGCTACAGTTCGGGCTAAGTTAGCTGAGGCTTTAGGGGTATCCCTAGGGGAATCATTGATCATAGTGGTGACCAAACGGTTTCCATCGGGAAGAGTCTGCGAACTCATGGTTAACGGGAGAACCATGAGTGGACGGCGGCTACGGGAGATACTGGAGCTGCGCTCTAGTTGGTTTAGTGTGCAGCAGACTTCATCAGAACTAGTATTTACCGTAAAAGGCTACGGCCATGGAGTGGGTATGTCCCAGTATGGTGCCGATGGATATGCGCAACGTGGGTGGAGTTACCAACAGATCCTATCCCATTACTACCAGGGAGCGTCATTGGTAGTGCGGTAAGCTGGGGAGGAGTTGACGGATGGGATTACCCTCCCTGTGGAATATTTAAGAATGAAGACCAGAAAGGGGGAAGTAAAGGGCCGTACTACGGCCTTTTGCAGGCCTATGGGTGATATGTTAGATGTTGTCATTGTTGGTGGAGGACCCGCTGGATTTACTGCTGGTTTGTATGCCGGGCGAGCTGGGCTTAAGTCAGTGATAGTAGATAACGGAGCGGGTGGTCAGTTGTTCGGTTCGTCTATTGTGGAGAACTATCCTGGCTTTGTGGAGCCGATTAGTGGACAAAGCTTAAGTCAACTCATGCAGGATCAAGCCCTGAAGTTCGGTTGCCCGGTGGAGTACGATCAGGTCGAAGGGATCGTTTTAGACGGTAAAGTAAAGCTAGTTAAGGGTATCAACAAGACTTACAATACCAAGACGGTGATTATTGCTACGGGGGCTTCGGCACGAAAGCTTGGTGTGCCTGGTGAGCAGGAATTTCAAGGTCGGGGTGTATCCTACTGCGCAACCTGTGATGGGGCCTTTTTCAAGGACAAGCCCATCATTGTGGTGGGTGGTGGAGATTCGGCTTTGGAAGAAGCTTTATTCCTTTGTCGCTATGGAAGCAAGGTGACTGTTGTTCACCGCCGTCAACACCTGCGGGCTACTTTTCATATTCAGGAGTTGGCAAGAAAGAACGACAAGCTGTTTCTTCAGCTGAATACTGTAGTTGATGCCATTGAAGGAACGGATGTGGTTGAACGGGTACGTTTGAAGGATGTAGTAAGCGAAGAGATCACCTATCAGGAGGCTGCTGGTGTATTCATGTACGTAGGTCAAGAACCTAACAGTTCCTTGGTTAAGGAATTGATTACCCTCGATGAGTATGGGTACATTGTGGCAGATGCGGACACGACACAGACTAACGTTCCTGGGATATTCGCTGCGGGGGATGTCAGGCAGAAGACTTTGCGACAAGTGGTGACCGCCACATCTGACGGTGCGATTGCGGCCATGGCCGCCAGTCGGTATGTTGAACAGAATTGGTAGCAGACACGTAAGCAGAGCATAGCATCATTTCATTTTCTGTATGAACCGCTACCACAGTATAGAAGGAATTAGGGAAGCTGCAAGAGGAACCATGCAGCTTCTCTATCAAGACCCTATAGTGAGTTTGTCTACTGCTTGTGGAAATTGGAACGTCTATGGGAGTGTTTAGAGTGTTCCTGTTTTCCCTCCCCTTCCGTTAAATATGATAGAATCATAGTGATATCAAAGGTGGCCCCTTGCTGCGATTATATAGGGCCATCTAGTAGGAGTATTCCTCTCCACAAGAAAGGTTTGAGGAGAAGAGGATTGGACCGTGACAGGGCATATTTGGTATCAGAAGGAGGAAGCGGAGTAGTCGTGGTGTCATCTGGACTATATCTGTGCTAGCAGTGAAGAAAACAAGTATTATTGATTGTGTAGGAAAGACTCCCCTGGTCAAATTGCAGAAGACAGGTGGTTTACCCAGTGCAGAGATCTGGGCTAAAGTTGAGGGGCTCAATCCCTCAGGGAGCGTGAAGGATCGGACTGCTTTGGCCATGGTTCTTGATGCGGAGGAATCGGGAAAGCTCAAGCCCAAGGGGACCATTGTGGAGCCTACCAGCGGTAACACCGGTATAGGACTTGCGATGGTTGCCGCCTCCCGGGGATACCGACTGATTTTGACGATGCCTGAGACCATGAGTAGCGAACGACGTACCCTTTTAAGTGTCTACGGGGCGGAGCTGGTGCTAACGCCCGGTAAACTGGGCATGAAAGGGGCAATCGAACGGGCGGAGGAGCTGGCGAAACAACATCCCGAGTATTTCATGCCACAGCAATTTGAGAACCCTGCAAATCCAAAGATTCACGAACAGACTACCGGTCCGGAGATTTATGAGGGGATGGGTGGAGACTTGTCCGCGTTTGTGGCCGGGGTTGGAACAGGGGGGACCATTACAGGGGTAGCACGCTATCTAAAAACGAAAAACCCGAGTATAAAGATTGTGGCTGTTGAGCCTTCCGGTTCGCCGGTGTTATCCGGAGGACAATCAGGGCCTCATGGGTTGCAGGGTATTGGTGCTGGTTTTGTGCCTAAGACACTGGATCCTAGCCTGCTTGATGAGGTAATTACAGTTTCCGATGAGGCGGCTCTGGATGCTTGCCATTTTCTAGCTCAGGAGGAGGGTATTTTGGCAGGAATCTCCTCTGGAGCGGCCCTACATGCGGCCACCTTGGTGGCAGGAAGACTCAAGAAGGAGCAGAAGGTGGTTGTATTACTTCCTGATAGCGGAAGCCGTTATTTAAGCATATTGTAGTTGCTGATGGTACAAGGGGTGAGGAGTGTGCTTTGTGATGTAAACCTACTACCTGAGGAATTAAGGGCGAAATGGCAGAAGCTCCTGCAACGGTTACAGGCACTGGGTGGCGTAGTGGTGGCTTTTTCCGGAGGGACGGATAGTACTTTGCTTCTCGCCGCCGCCAAGGAGGCTTTAGGGGAGCGAGTTTTGGCGGTAACTGCCAGTTCGTCGGTTTACCCGGTGTGGGAACAAGAAGAGGCTCAAGAGTTGCGAAGGCTGCTCACTGTGCCAGGGAAGACTATCGAGCTGGATGTGTTCAGTATTCCAGGATTTGCCGAGAACTCTAAGGACCGTTGCTATTACTGTAAGCAGCATCTGGCCCAGAAGCTGCTTCAGGTTGCCCAAGAGGCGGATCTACCCTTTGTGGTTGATGGGAGTAACCATGATGACCTGTTAGATTACCGTCCTGGGATGCGTGCAGCAAGGGAACAAGGCATCATTAGTCCCTTGCAGGAGGTAGCTTTGTCCAAGGAGGATATTCGGGGGTTATCGCGTATGATTGGACTTCCCTCCTGGAGCAAGCCCTCCTATGCTTGTTTGGCTTCTAGGTTCCCCTATGGCACAAAGATTACACCTTCGCGACTAGAAAAGGTTACCTATGCGGAAGACTATCTTAGGGAGCTTGGCTTTACACAGATGCGAGTACGATATCATGAAGATATAGCGCGTATTGAGTTTTTGCCTGAAGAGTTTCCCTTAGCGGTAAAAGTTGCCAACCGAATTGTGGAGCGGCTGAGGAGCTTGGGATTTACCTATGTCGCAATGGATCTTGGGGGGTATCGCTCCGGTAGCCTGAACCATGGTTTAAAGAGGAAATTGTGACGGAAACAGGATATTACCGTATCGGTGGTGAATGTCTGTAATTGTAGTCATGTCTAGGCAGATTGGAGTGAACCTTTCGATATGCAGCGATTAATTCTAGCGTCCAGTTCATCAAGAAGAAAGCTTCTCATGGAGCATTTAGGTTTACCCTTTGAAGTGGTTAAGCCTGAGGGAATTAACGAGGAAGGTGTGGTAGGTGATTCCTCATACCAGATCGCGCAAAAGATCGCCTTGGCCAAGGCCAAGTCTGTGGCGGAAAAGTTCCCCGATGCTATTGTCGTGGCTGCGGATACCATTGTAGTCTTTGGCGAGCAGATTCTTGGCAAACCTAAAGACCGAGATGATGCTATTGCCATGCTGCACACGCTCAGGGGCAAATGGCACAATGTGATCACTGGGGTAGCTATTGTTCGGAAGAATACCGATGAGTGCCTTACCGACTATGAGAAGACCGGTGTCTGTTTCTGCCAATTATGCTCCAGTGAGATTGAAGCCTATGTGAATACCCTTGAGCCTATGGATAAGGCAGGGGCCTATGGGATTCAAGGAAAAGGGGCATTCCTGGTGGAACGAATCAATGGATGCTACTTTAATGTTGTAGGGCTGCCATTGGCTAAGCTTGGGCAAATGCTACGCAAATTCGGTGTGTACGTTCTGTCCTAAGTCCAGTATAATGGATGTGTCCGGAATTCCCACTCCTTCTGGTATATGCCAGGGGGTCGTTTAGTGCACGAAAGAGGGACAAAACTTAAGATTAAGGATCTGCCTGTATCCGAGCGTCCTCGGGAAAAAATGGCAGAATACGGTGCGGAATCTCTATCAAACAGGGAGTTACTCGGGGTTCTTTTAAGGACCGGTACCAAGGATGAGTCGGCCTTGGACTTAGCCGATCGTCTCTTGGTTGAGTTTTCCGGTTTGGCTGGATTGATGGAAGCGAGTTTTTCTGAACTTAGGATGGTTAAAGGAATTGGTCAGGCCAAAGCCGCGGTTCTACGAGCCGCCTTTGTGCTAGCGAAGCGAGCCCGGGCGGAGACGAAGAATTGTTACCAGCAAGTGGTTGAGCATCCGCAAGATGTGGCCGAGCTGCTCGTCGAGAAGATGTGCGACTTGGACAAGGAACACTTTTATGTGGTAATGCTTAACAGTAAGCATGCTGTAATTGGCATACGAACGGTTTCCATTGGCAGTTTGGACGCTGTGTTGGTTCACCCAAGGGAGCTTTTCAAAGACCCGATTCGAAAAGGGGCCAGTGCCATTATTCTTGCCCATAATCATCCGAGTTGTGATCCTACTCCCAGTGAGGAGGACCTGTTGTTAACAAAACGGCTGGTACAAGCAGGGGATATCCTAGGGATCAGTATAGAGGATCACATAGTGATTGGTGGCCGCAAGTATTTGAGCTTGCGGGAACACAACTTGTTGTGAGGTGTCCGAAGGGGGCTGTCGATAATGTTTGGTTTCAGTAAGGATGTGGGCATTGATCTAGGAACTGCTAACACCCTAGTCTATATCAAAGGCAAAGGGGTCGTCATACAAGAACCCTCAATGGTAGCACTTAATCGGCAGACGAACGAAGTGTTGGCTGTTGGACGAGAAGCGAAAAACATGGTAGGGCGTACGCCGGGCAGTATTGTTGCGGTGCGGCCGATGGAAGACGGGGTAATTGCTGATTTTGATGTTACAGAAAGAATGCTAGGGCATTTTATTCGTAGGGCAACGAAGCGGTTTTCCCTTTTCCGGCCCCGGGTGTTGGTGGCTGTGCCCTCAGGGGTGACTGAGGTGGAAAAACGTGCTGTGATTGATGCGGCCCGTTCTGCTGGAGCCAAGGAGGCTAGGCTGATTGAGGAGCCAATGGCGGCGGCCATTGGTGCTGGGCTTCCGGTACAGGAGCCCACCGGTAATATGGTGGTAGACATTGGGGGCGGCACCACGGAAGTGGCAGTGATCTCCCTGGGCGGGATTGTGGCCCATCGGTCCATTAGGATCGGAGGAGACGAGATGGATGAGGCGATTATCCAGTATGTACGCAGGACTTATAACCTCTTAATTGGTGAGCGGACCGCTGAGGAGATAAAGCACACCATCGGTAATACCTACGAGATGCCGGATCAGGAAAAGTCTATGGATGTGCGGGGCAGAGATCTTGTAACCGGCTTACCAAAGAATGTTGTGGTAAGCTCTCAGGAAATAAGGGAAGCCTTGGCCGAACCCGTTGGAGCCATCGTTGATGCGGTGAGGGTAACCCTAGAGAGGACGCCACCTGAGCTTGCTGCAGATATTATGGATAAGGGAATCATCATGGTTGGCGGTGGTTCTTTGCTTGCAGGACTAGATAAGTTGATCTCCGAGGAGACGAGAATGCCGGTACACGTGCCTGAGGATGCATTGTGTGCGGTTGCTGTAGGAACTGGTCTTGCTCTGGATCATTACGAGCTTTTGGACCGGGTTGGTGTGGGACATAGTCGACTAGGTGCTTAAGTTAACTCAAGGATAGCAGGGCATAGGGTTATCTATGCCCTTTTTCGAATCAAGCAGTAATACATAAGCTGTAGTGAGCAATGGGTGTGGCGGATGCGGCAGAACTATGTCAAGATAACCATAATCGTAGTTATACTAATCTGTATATGTGCGATGTATTATACCGCGGATTTACGAAGGGATCAGAGCATTCTGGAGAAGTTAGTCGCGGAGATCACCCTTCCCTTATCTGGGCTTGCTCACCGTGTCAGAACCGGCATAACTGGATTTTTCTCGGGGCTAAAATCTTACAGAGAGTATGTTCTAGAAAATGAAGAGTTGCGTCTGGAAAATGCGGAGCTAAGAAGAGAACTTGCATTAATGCAACATCACCTTCGGGAAAACGAGGCCTTGCGTACAGCTCTCTCCCTGCCACTAATTCAAGAGCAAACCATGCTCGCCGCCGAGGTAATCGCTCGCTCGCCGGATGAGTGGTGGTCCCAGGTTACGATAAACAAAGGAAGTAGAGCAGGGATAGAACCTGGCAGTCCCGTGCTTGATAAATACGGTCGAGTTGTGGGCCGGGTATGGGCTGCTAGTTGGCATTCGGCTAAGGTCGTGCTTTGCGTTGATCCCCGTATTACTGTTGGGGGTCGGATCAAAAGAACCGGTGGATTAGTCTTGGTGGAGGGGGGGCACCCTGAGTACCCCCAAGGATTAAGAATCAAGCCTTTAGATCGTCATATGGATATTGTTGAAGGAGACGTGGTGCTCACCTCAGGGTATAGCCAGCACTTTCCCAGTGACCTACCCCTCTGCCGGATTGACAAAGTTGTGTTAGACGATTATCATGTACCAACCTTGGGATTTGCGGAGCCAGTGGCCGATCTTATGCAATTGGATCTGGTCTATGTGCTTTCATGGGAGATGGAGGATGAACAGTGACCAGGACCGGAGGATCTTTTGTAGCCGTCTTAGTTGCCCTCTTGCTCGAGGTTTCGTCAGTAGGTCACTTCGGCCTTGGGGGTCGGGCGAGTTTCTTATTAGTGGTGCTCCTGCTATCTTCTTTGTTTCTTGACACCAAAGAAGCGGTCTTGCTAGGGAGCCTTAGCGGTCTGGTACTGGATCTATCCATAGGTCATTTGCTCGGGATGCATGTGTTGACCTATGCTGCTGTCTGTTTTTGCGTTTGCAGAATGCAATCACATTTTTTTAAGGAGAGCATGGTCCTTGCCGTGGTAGTAGGCTTGGTTGGCACGCTGGTTTATTACGTCTTAAGTGGTCTTTTGCTTTTCCTTATTGCTCCCCGACACTTACCCGGAGAGTGGTTTTTGAGTAAGGTTGCTTTGAATGCGGTACTAAACGCTATTTGGACTGTTTTGCTGTATCCAGTCATGTTTCGTTTGTCCTCGGGCGAACAGGCAGGTTCTTGGGGACGGGGGAAGTCAGTTGAGTGATGAGCAAGTCCTTGCCCGGTTAAAGGGATTGACAATTGTATTAGTCATATTATTTGCCATTGTCGCTGCAAGATTATTTCAGTTGCAGATCGCTGAAAAAGACCGGTACGCTCACCTTGCGGATCGGAATCGGATACGCCTTATGCCCATCTCCGCCCCCCGGGGCTTAATCTTGGACCGGAACGGGGAGGTGCTGGTCCGTTCCCGTAGTTCCTTTACTATTTCTGTGGTACCCGGTGGATTAACCGAAAATAAGGAAGAGGTCCTACAAAAACTCACCGATATCTTGGTCCAACAAGAAAATAGTGGAATCGAGACAGTAGAGGATGTAGAAAGACTAATCAGGAAAGGCGCTACCTACCCCTACGAACCAATTCGCCTAATCCGGGATGTGCCCGCGGCCACATTGCTTGCTGTTGAGGAGAACCGCTGGGAATTGCCGGGGATCATTGTGGAAGAGATCCCCGCTAGGGAATATGTCTATGGTTCTTTGGCCTCACACGTATTAGGGTATATGACCGTGATCAATGAGGAAGAGCTGAAAAGGCTAGGTAAAGAGGGATACCGTCCTACGGACCTAGTCGGTCGCAGTGGATTGGAAGCATTTTATGAGCGGGAACTGCGGGGTAAGGATGGGATTACCCAAGTTGAGGTTGATGCCCATAGCCATGTTACCAAAGAAATAGGAAGGCAGGAACCGGTGCCGGGTAACAACATTTTTCTCACTATTAATAAGAAGTTACAGGAGAACGTAGAGAGGGCCTTGATTGAGCAGCTGGCGATGCTCCAAGAGGAAGAGAGCACAAAGGACGCAAAATCTGGTGCTGTGGTGGCTTTGGATCCGAATAACGGTGAGATCCTGGCCATGGTGAGCTATCCTAACTTCGATCCTAATCGCTTTGTGGGCGGTGTGAGCAAAGAGTATTTGTCCTATTTAAGTGGACCCCCTTCAGCGGAAGAGAACCGCGCAACTCGGGGCCTATTTTCCCCCGGGTCGGCTTTCAAACCCTTTGTCGCCATCGGCATGCTAGAGGAGCGAATTACGGGTCCAGGCGATGTTTGGTTTGCCGATGGACGGAGTCAGTCGGGAAAAACCTGTTGGTACTACAGGGAATACGGGCTCAGTCACGGACTTTTGACTGTGGCCGATGCCTTGAGCCAATCCTGCAATGATTACTTCTGGCACTTCGGTTCCTTACTTGGGCCGGAGCGAATCGCTAATTATGCTACTGCTTTCAACCTAGGTAATCCCACAGGGATTGATCTGTTCCCAAGCGAAAAGACTGGAATTGTCCCCACCCCTGATTGGAAGTGGCGGAATTTTAGTAACTTGGATCCTTGGGATCGGCGGTGGCAGCCTGCGGAAACCGAGGACTATAGTATTGGACAGGGCTTCTTGCTGACTACACCCTTACAGATGGCTGTGGCCTATGGTGGTTTGGCCACGAGCGGGAAGATCTTCGAACCCTTCTTGGTCAAGGAAATTCAGTCCCCGGCGGGGGATGTGCTTTACAGGAGAAACGCCAAGTTGGTCAGTGAGCTCTCCTTCCGGGAGGAGACTTGGGACACTGTTCAACGGGGCTTACGTATGGTTGTTAGCGAAGGTACGGCCCGGCGTGTTTTCGCTGGCTCACAGATAACCTTTGCAGGAAAAACCGGCTCCACCCAGGTTGTTGGGGGAGTAGCCCACGGCTGGTTTGTGGGTTGGGCCCCTGCAGTTGACCCCTCCATTGTTGTGGCTGTACTCCTGGAACACGGTGGGGGTGGTGCCCTAGCGGCCCCGGTAGCTCGTCAGATCATGGAGGAATACCTATTGGGCAACGAGTAAGGATTCCCTATACCGACTTCAATGCTGATTTTGTTCCATATTCAATTCCCAAACCTTAGCAAATACACCTACTGGCCAGGTATCTGTTTTTTATGTCTGTGACGTAGATTAAGGTATCGAAGCTTAGTCTATAAAGTTCGGTTACGCTAAGCCTAAAGGAAGCCGCAAGTCTACCATAGTCAGAGTCCTGGTTTTTACGTTATCTATGAGTTCTAAGGCGTTTAGGCAGTGCTTTTCATTGACTGTTGCATACTGCTAAGACAAGTTGTAAAAATGTCTTGCTTACTATGGCACAATTTAGCATACGATATGTGCAAGGGCTATTTGCCCGCAAGTTTACCATGGTTAGTCGGCGGTTATCGTTAAGGGCATACCAGGATCCTCCAAATACCTGATGAAGAGTCACTAGGCGGCAGAACTCTTCAAGAGTTACGGATTTTATCTCGGTTTACCCGGTGGATACGAAATGTGCTATAGCCCGAGTTTAACAGTAAACTAATAGCAGAAATGGAAGAAAACCTCTAGAAGCCGCGAAAAACCGCGGCTTTTTGCTTGCGTTTGGTAGCCGCAGCTGGTATAATTAAATAGACATATACCATA